>ULTY01040082.1_pt1 | contig 14366 bp, 10 predicted proteins | sample 1958021 | NCBI WGS metagenome assembly ULTY01 (sample SAMEA4835746, study PRJEB28245) | human gut metagenome | biome: gut microbiome; material: fecal sample | place: Denmark | collected 2008 | reverse complement strand
CTTATATTATTGATTACATTCATAACCGGTCCCATTGAACCGCCAAGAATCTCTGCTATAATTCCAACCCTTGTAAGTTCATCTGATACACTGTTAAAGTCTTTTATGACATTTTCCTGCCTGTTATAGGCAACAACTGACTTATAACCTGTAACCATCTCCTCAACCGTTCCATTAAGATTACCTAAAAGCACCTGTCTTTTCGTAAAGAACTTCTTCATAGCCTTAGATAAGAACTTAGTTGCAATCACTGTAAGAATTACAGTAACGCACGATAACAGTGCAAGCTGTGGACATAATACAGTCATCATTATAACTGTTCCAATAATCGTTAATACACCTGAGAACATCGAACTTAACGATTGCGAAACTGTTGTTGATATATTCTCAATATCGTTAGTCATACGGCTCATAATATCTCCGTGGCTGTTACTGTCCAGGTATCTTACAGGAAGATTAACTATGTGCCTGAATAAATCTTCTCTCATCTTCTTTACGATATTCTGGCTTAATACCGCACTTATCTTGGTCTGTAAAAATGTACATATACTATGTATTATGTATACAACCACCATTGTTATAAGTATCGGAGTTAATTCCTTAAATCTGCCAGAAGCTATAATATCAATTGCATTACTCTGAAGCTTTGGTGCATATACCGAACATATTACTACAACGATAACAGCCGCCAGAAGCCCTATAATCATAGCTTTCTCAGCCGCAAAATATGCTATCAGTCTTTTTAAAGTACCCTTCTTGTCCTTAGCCTTCTCGACAGTAAGATTGCGGTTGCCAGGTCTTCTGCCAAAGGCTTTATAATTATTCATCTGTGCCTGTCTGCTCTGCTCCATTCTATTCATTTCCTTTCAGCTGTGACTCATAAATATCTTTATATATCTCACTTGTCTTTATAAGCTCACTATGGCTTCCAACATCTGCTAATCTGCCATTATCCATTACAACAATTCTATCTGCATTCTTTACAGAAGCAATTCTCTGGGCAATTATAATCCTGGTTACATCATATTTCTTTGCCGACAGCTCTGAATAAAGATCAGCCTCTGTCTTTAAATCAAGTGCACTTGTAGCATCATCAAATATAAGTATCTCTGAATTCTTAAGCACTGCACGGCTTATGGCAACTCTCTGCTTCTGGCCTCCTGAAAGACTGTGTCCACCCTGACTTACCTGTGTATCCATACCATCTGTCCTGTTGTCAATAAATTCTGTTGCCTGTGCTATGTCAGCGGCTTGTCTTATCTTTTCAATGTCTGCACTGTCATCACCCCACGCAATATTTTCTGCTATTGTAGTGCTGAATATCTCCGGCTTCTGTAATGCTATTGACACTTTATCCCTTAAAACCTGCAAATCATAATCTTTAACATTGACATCATCTATAAGTACTTCCCCCTTAGTCACATCATAAAAACGTGGTATGAGATTTACAAGACTTGACTTGCCGCAGCCTGTTGCACCCAGTATTCCGATAGTTTCACCCGGATTAATAACAAGGTTAAAGTTCTCAATAACATTTTCATTATCCATACCTGGATATGCAAATGACACATTCTTAAATTCAACTTTTCCCTTAACGGCAGTTTCTTTATTATATGTACCGCTCTTTATTGCCGGATCACAGTTAATTATCTCCATAACACGCTTCTTTGAGGCAATTCCCCTTGAAGCTGTCTGAAATATCATCGTCATACGCATAACCGCATTAAGCACCTGTGAACAATATGTAATCGCCGCCATTACATTACCAGGCGTTGCACTTCCTGCACTTACCTGTATTCCACCAACCTTTATAACCGCAACAACTGAAAGATTTAATATAATATTCATAATAGGTGTCATATAAGAAAGCAGTAAAAGTACATCAAGCTGTGTTGAAACAAGCTCATTATTAGCTTTCTCAAATCTTTCTGTCTCGTAATCTTCCTTGACATATGCCTTTACAACTCTTGCACCAGACACATTTTCCTGCATTACATTGTTAACCTTATCAAGCTTCTTTTGTAACACTGTGAACTTAGGATTGGCCTTGGCTATGAAATATACAACACATACTGCAACAAACGGAAGTGCACACGCAATTATTATTCCAAATTCCATATTAAGTGACACCATACACGCTATACCACCGATAAACAGCATACTTGTACGCACAAAGCCTCTCAGGCACTGCATTACAAAATTCTGAAGCTGTGTTATATCATTCGTAACCCTTGTAATTAAAGAACCTGTGGAGAATTTATCAGTCTGTTCAAAAGAGAATTCCATAATTCTCTTAAAGACAGCTTTTCTTACATCATTACCAAACTGCTGTGCACAAAGATTGGCAAAGACACCGGACATAATGCCACAGATACCACCAAGTGCCACAAATCCTATCATTTTAAGCCCGATGGTAATTACTGTATTAAGATTGCCAACCCCGCCATTGTTAAGCCCCAATACACCGTCATCAATTATTCTGCTCATAAGCTCCGGCTGTAACAAGTCCATAGAAACCTCACCTATCATAAATATAGGTGCAAGCAGAGCAAAGAACCAATACTTTTTTAAATATTTAAGCATACCACATTCCTTTCTTAAGCTTTATTACTTCTTATAGCTAAAAAGCACCATCAGAATAAATCTGCTGGTGCTTCTTCTATTATAAATACATTTTATAAATCAAGTACAAATATTCACTTAATAACAGCAATTCTTACTTAATCCAATATCTAATCTTCAAATACCTGCTTAATACTGTCATAATGCAGGAATTCTCCTGTTGCTGCTATCTGTTTAAGCTCTTCTCTGGTAACGAACTTATACCCTAAGGCTTCCTCTGTCTGTATATGTATGTCCTCATCTTTAACATCTTTAATGAACTTGTATACATCTACAAAATAATTGTCGCCCTTGCCAGGATTCTCTCTTTTATAGGTGAATACATATCCACCTCTGGCATCTGTAACGTCAATTCCTGTCTCTTCACGAACCTCACGTCTTACTGCATCAATTGACTCCTCACCTGCCTGAGCCGCTCCGCCTGATACTTCCCACCAGCCAGGAGCCCACGCCTTAGTCATAACACGCTGTGTAATAAGGAACTTTCCATCCGGACGTTCTATGACACCTAACACTGTAAGATGATATTCTCCATCTTTAAGCTGCCAGTCATTCTTTTTCATTAATCTGCCTGTCTTTTCTTTGTTGGCATCATATATATCCCACATTTCCATATACGTCATCCTCCATATATTATAATCAGCCATACAATAATATACAGCGATTAACATTTTCGTTATAACTATGATTAGTATAACACATTTTCAATACTTTTTCTAGTTAGCTGAGTGAATTTTAACCATATGAGCATATTCACCATCTAACTCCATAAGCTCCTTGTGAGTTCCTCTTTCCTTAATCCCCTCATCTGTAAGCATAAATATTTCCTCAGCATTTTCTATTGTAGTAAGTCTGTGGGCTATAACAAATGTAGTTCTATTCTTAGCCAGCTTCTCTAACGACTCCTGTACAATCTGCTCACTTTCATTATCAAGTGCTGATGTTGCCTCATCAAATATAAGTATAGGTGGATTTTTAAGAAATACCCTTGCTATTGATAATCTCTGCTTCTGTCCACCTGACAACTTGACACCTCTTTGTCCTATATCCGTGTCGTATCCATTTTCAAATGCTTCTATAAATTCATGTGCATTGGCAAGCTTTGCCGCTGCAATTACTTCGTCATCGGTAGCATCTGGCTTTCCGTATCGTATATTCTCTTTAATGCTTCCCATAAACAGATATACGTCCTGCTGGACAACCCCGATATTATCCCTTAAGCTCTTAAGAGTAACATCTTTAATGTCTTTTCCATCAATTCTTATGCTTCCTTCTGTCGCCTCATAAAATCTTGGTATAAGCGAACATAATGTAGTCTTTCCTGCTCCTGACGGACCTACCAGTGCCACATATCTGCCTGGTGTAACATTAAAGCTGATTCCTGATAATACTTCCTCGATTCCGTCCTTATATCTAAAAGATACATTGTCGAATGTAATCTCACCCTTAACGTCTTTAAGTTCAACTGCATCTGGCTTTTCCTTTATATCCGGTTCAACTGATAATATCTCAAGAAATCTTTCATAACCGGAATAACCGTTCTGGAACTGTTCTGTAAAATCAATAAGTACCTTTACCGGCTCCGTAAATATATTTATATACAATAAAAATGTTACGAAGTCTGTAATATTAACCCAGCCTCTTGTTATTCCTATACCGCCCACTGCGATTACAATTACATTAATCATAGTTGTAAATGCTGTAAGTCCGGCATTGTACATTCCCATATAATGATAGCTGTCTTTCTTTGACTCTAAGAATAAATCATTGCCTTTTTTGAACTTACCGCACTCTATATCCTCATTAGCAAATGATTTAACAACACGTATTCCTGACAGATTATCTTCTATCTGTGCATTAATCTCACCTATACGGATACGGTTTCTTTTAAATGCACGCTTCATTTTCTTATTAAGGAAATATGCAAATACAAGCATAACAGGCACAAGCACAAATGCAGTAAGCGTAAGCCTTACATCTATAGTGCTTAATATAACAAGTGCACCTACAATCTTAATAAGTGATATTGTTATATTCTCAGGACCGTGGTGTAAAAGCTCTGTTATATCGAATAAATCCGAAGTTATTCTTGATAATAACTGTCCAACCTTCTGGTCATCATAGAATGAATAAGAAAGCTTCTGGTAGTGGTTAAAAATCTCAGCCCTCATATCGTATTCAATCTTAGCTCCCATAACGTGTCCGTAATTAGATATATAATAATTACACCCCCACTGCACAAGAACAAGCACGAATAATATCACAACTATTGTAAATATTGCCTTAGACGCTTCATCTGCCGGCATATAGGCAACCTTAGAAGTTATATATCTTACAACAAGCGGTATGACAAGTGCCACCGCCGCAGACATCATCGCAAGAATCATATCTATAATAAATGTGCCTAAATATGGCTTATAATATTTTGCAAGCTTTTTAAGATTTTCTTTCATACAACTCACTAATCCTTTCATGCTTTATTCATTACTAATGACTTTAATTTTAGTGTTCTGCTTTCATAATCTGTACCGGCACTCCAAGAAGCACTGCTCCGCCAAGCATATTGCCGATTGTCACCATAATCATACTCTTGATAACAGAAGCTGTGCCAATATCACCAAGTAACATATATCCAATAGAAAATGTACTCATATTAGCAATACAATGCTCAAAACCAGCAACTACGAACGCCATAATAATACAGAACATTATTATAAGCTTGCCGCTTTCTGTCTTTAACTTAGTACCAACTAATACTGCCATACATACAAGGAAATTACAAAGAATCCCCCTTACTAAAAGTTCCATGGAACCTGCTGAAATCTTAGAATATATAAAGCTGTTATAATAATCAACCATTATTGTGTGTGAAGCCTTACTATATACAAATAAACCCGAAAGAATAAATGCACCGGCAAAGTTACCTATATAGCTTACAACCCATACTTTTATTAGATCTCTTACTGAAACCGTCTTATTGTATGCGCCAATCGCCATAACAAAATTATTACCTGTAAATAATTCTCCTCCCATAAATACGACGAGTACAATTGCAATTGAGAATAAAAATGCACCTAAAAGCTTACCAAACTGTGGATAAGTTGGAAGCAGTACTGCCGCACTCACATTCGATAAAATTGTTGCAACAACAATATAGAAGCCTGCCATAATAGAGCGCATAAAATACTTTCCGAAATGGTTGTTGCATAACTCTGCCTTATTCGACGCTGCCTTAGCAATTGCATCGACATCTGAAAATAACATATTAATCCTCCGTTCGTTGGTCTGACAACCTGTAATCGGGTCTGCAACAATAGTTACAGACCCGATTATAGAGGATAACACATATAAAATTCTATTTCCATAATTTGTGTGTATTTTTAAAAGAACTTACTACTTTAAAGGCATTACAGCCACATAATTAAACATCATAATAAAGTGGCATATGCTTCCTGCCATAACAAACAGATGAAATATCTCGTGAGAACCAAAATACTTATGGCTGGCATTAAACACCTTAAGCTTAAGTGCATATATGACGCCACCGATTGTATATATTATTCCACCTGCTAACAACCACGCAAATGCCGCTGTTGGAAGTGCATTTATTATCTGTGTAAATGATAATACACACGCCCAGCCCATAACAATATAAAGAACTGATGATACCCACTTAGGACAGGTTACCCAGCATAATTTAAAGATAATACCAACTATTGCAATTCCCCATACTAGTGCTAACAGTGCATATCCTGTCTTGTTATGAAGGACAACTAAGCATACAGGAGTATAGGAACCCGCTATCATAACCGATATCATACAATGGTCTAACTTCTTTAATATTTTATTAATTCCAGGTGTTGCATTAACTGTATGATAAGTTGTACTTGCAGCATACAGCAAAATCATTGTTCCTATAAATATTGAAAGTGAAATAACATGTATTGTATCAGGTGCTGACAATGCCTTAATTATAAGCGGTGTTGCAGCAAATAACGCCATAAGCATTGCTATAAAATGTGTTATTGCACTTCCTGGGTCTTTTATCTTTATGTTAGATACATTTTTCTTAATCTTTTCCATAATAATCCTCTTTTCTGCACACGCTTTCTTAATATGTGCTGTAATTATCTTCATATTACATAGTATTGATTACTACGTTATATATATAATATAACCATTTATCATAGAAATCAATATCTAATCACATAATTAATCAAAAAAATACTGTGCAAGGACATAAAAAAAGCCACTTTTAACGGTCAATCCGCTAAAAGTGGCAGCTTTTTATATTACTTCATAAGCTTAAATGCACTAACTAATTCTTTTAATCTGTCCGCCTGTGAAGCAAGTTCCTCACTGCTTGCAGAACTTTCCTCAGCCATAGCTGTATTCTCTTCTACTACAGCTGCTATCTGGCTTGCTGCTTCTGATACCTGCTTTAATGATTCAGCCTGCTGTTCTGAAGCAACTGAAATCTGCTCGATATTCTCAACAAGTTCTTTAGTCTTCTCAACTGACTCCATAAGCTTAGCAGCTGCATCATCAACCATTCCCTTGCCCTCTTCAACTGCATTAATTGCCTGAACTATAAGTTCACCAGAGCTCTTAGCCGCATCTGCACTCTGTGCTGCAAGATTACCAACCTGTGTTGCAACAACTGCGAAGCCTCTTCCTTCTTCACCTGCTCTTGCAGCTTCAATCGAAGCGTTAAGTGCAAGAAGGTTAGTACTTGAGGCAATCTCATCAATTGTATTAATAATACTGCTGATATGCTTAGAATTCTCTGTGATAACTTCCATAGCGTGAACTATCTGCTGTACCTGATTATTACTTTCAATAATCTGGTCACCAACAGCTTTAGCCATTTCATTAGCCTTATTAGCATTATGTGCATTCATATCAACCTGATCAGCTACATTAGCAATTGTACTCTGTAATTCCTGTACTGAACTTGCCTGATCCGTTGCACCCTCAGTAATTGCCTGTGCACCATCTGAAAGCTGGCTTGCATTGGAAGCTACCATATCTGCAACACCATTAATCTCTGAAAGAGTTGATGAAAGATCTGTTATAACTTTTACTAAAGCAACTTCAATGTCCTTAAAGTCACCGATGTGTTCTACATTAGGTGATATATTAAAGTTACCACCTGCCATCTCTTTTAAACCTCGTGTTAGGTCTTTAATTATTGCACTTAATCTTCCCGCCATATTATCAAACTTCTCAGCAAGCTGACCAATTTCATCATTATAATTCTTCTTAATATTAACTGAGAAATCTCCCATCGCAAGCTGGTCCGCTACTGCAACTACATCATCTATAGGCTTAATGTACTTCTTAATAAGCTTATTGCTGATAACAATTATAATTACTAAAGTTATAATCGAAATAACAATCATAAACACTACAAGAATAATCGTATTACGCTCAAGATCTGTCTTATTTAATGCACTTGCTGCCCACCAGGTCTGATTAACAGCTTTAATAGGTGCATAATATCTTTCAACCTTAGAACCATCATCCTTCTTAGTTGTTACACTGAAACTGCTTCCTGTATCAATGCCCTTTTGTATCTTGGCATATTCTTTAGCTGGTAAAACATCGCTTAACTTCTTTCCAACATATTCATCTGATTCGCTGTCATATACAAATGTACCATCACCCATAAGTACATCTACATACATTGTATTGTACTTATCGTCTGTTGAACGGAGTCCGCTGAATGTATCAACATTAATATCTACAAGAATTACACCCTGTGTCTTACCATGATATACAATTGGAAAAGAGGCACTTACCATATTGATGCCCTGATCCTTATATGGACTTGTAAAGCTGCTCTGCTGTGAAGCTGCTGCATTCTTGTAATAGTCCTTTGAACCATAGCTTGAATACTCACCATAGCTTTGTACCTTTCCACTCTGTGCATCTGATTCACTTACATAGATTGTATAATCTTTAATAGCAGGGTCAAAAGCATTAGGCTCAAAAAATACACCAACACCTGCAATGCTTTCACTTGATGTTACAGATGTATTGGCTACGCTGATCATAAACTGCTCAATCTCTTTGTTCATCTTCTGTAACTGTACATCATATACTTCACTCTTAACTGTCTCTCCAGTATATCCGGTCTTAGCATAATCATCATAACGTTCCGTAATATAATTCTGAAGAATATTAGCAACATCTGAGGCTCTGTCAAGTACCTCCTGTACTGATACACCATTCTGCTGTGCAATTCCATCAAACTCACCACTTATACTACTATTCATAAACTTAGCTGCAATTGTTGCACTAATTGCAATCATAACCGTAAGGCAGGCAACTAATAATATACCCACTGCTACTGAAATCTTATAGGTCAGTTGTTTATTTTTGAACCCCTCGACTGCAGCATTTTTCTCTGTGTGTTCCTTGCTCATATTATTCCTCCGTTCTTCTACACATTAAATATTCAATTGATCGTATCTTAAATATTTAAATATATATTATCACTATGTATTTACAATATCAATCCATTTATTAAGTTTTACTAAAATTTGTTAAATATTGTTAAATTATCTTTAAAATCGCAGGTTAATAATCCCAAATTTATACATTTTGAAGCAACTTGAAACTTGAAATAAACACATAATTAAGAAACAAGCTGGAAGTATATGCCAATATTACGCAGACTTATTAATTAAATAAAATTGCGCTATATTAAGCATATACTTCCAGCTTTAATCTAATTTAATATAACTAACTATCTTAATAGCCTTATAACTAATCTGTTACCAGCTTTACATCATCTGTTATCAACCTTTTCAGGATTCATATCGTGCCATAAAAGTCTCTGCTTTGCCATATCCTCAAATGCAGTTCCTTCCTTGCCATAATTGCAATATGGGTCAATTGATATTCCTCCTCGTGGAGTGAACTTGCCCCACACTTCTATATATCTTGGCTGCATAAGCCTGATTAAATCCTTCATAATTATATTCACACAGTCCTCATGGAAATCACCATGATTTCTGAAACTGAACAGATATAATTTAAGTGACTTTGATTCAACCATAAGCTTATCAGGAATATATGATATATATATTGTTGCAAAATCAGGCTGGCCTGTTATAGGACAAAGACTTGTAAACTCAGGACAATTAAATTTTACAAAATAATCATTGTCCGGATGTTTGTTCTCAAATGTTTCAAGCACTCCTGGTGCATAATCCATACTATACTTCGTCTTATTGCCTAACTGCTTAAGTCCTTCATCTTCTCTAGACATATTAATCTCCATTCCTGCATATTGTTCTGTCAACATATTAATTCTTTGGTATATTAATCTACTTGTATAATATTCTTTTTGTATATCAATTCCCCAGTTTATTAAACTGCTTATGCACAATTACTTAATATGCTTCTTAATTCTTTCTTTCATCTGCTCCTCACCCATAATATGAACTATTGTCCAAAGGTCAGGTGTATTGGCACGTCCTGTAACTGCAATCCTTACAGCTTCAGCTATATCAGATACATTTCCCTTGAAATTCTCTGGATTAGCCTTGTAAGCCTTCATATCTGAAGCAAAGCCGTGCTCATCTGCTATCTCCTTAAGCTTGTTAAACCATACTGAATTATCATCATTATGGTCATACTTTGCAAGATAACTCTTTAGTATCTTACTTACCATATCTTCATCAAGCTTGAATTCGTCCATTTCCTCTGCTGACTCACCGTCAAAGAAATAAGAGATAAGTTCAAATATCTGCTTTGCATACATTAAATCTTTTCTTCTTCTCTTAGCACCGACACCCATATAAAGGCGGAGAATTTGTAACATCTTTTCTCTATCGCCGAACCATTTCTCTACATTTTCTGGTTCATTCTCCTTAGCCCAGTCATAAAGGAAATCGTAAAGTTCTTCTTCTGAAAGCTTAGATAATTCATTCTTACATATATTATGAAGCTTATCCTTATCAAAGAGTGCACCTGACTGGTTCATCTTCTCTACTGTGAATGGGAACTCATTGATATCCTTGTCCGGGAACTTCTCGTGCCACTCTTCAAAGTTAGAATTAAGAAGCGTAAGAAGATATACCTTCATTGTATATGGATGGTATCCGTCCTTCCTATAATAATCAAGTGAAAGCTCTGGGTCTTTTCTCTTAGATAACTTTCTCTTGCCTCCTGTCTCCTCATCAAACTTCATAAGATGTGCTGTATGTGCGTAAGCCGGCATCTTAAAGCCCAATAAATGGAATAACTCATAATGTATAGGAGCTGATGCAAGCCACTCACCACCTCTTACAACTGTAGTTGTTCTCATAAGATGGTCATCAATTGCATGTGCAAAATGGTATGTTGGAATACCATCTTTCTTTAAAAGCACAATGTCGTGTATATTCTCTGGAAGCTTAATCTCTCCCTTGATTGCATCAACAAATGTAATCTCCTTATCAGGGCTTCCCTGTGAACGAAGTCTTAATACATATGGCTTACCAGCCTTAATATTAGCTTCTATCTCTTCATAAGAGAGGTTACGACAAGTCGCATATTCTCCATAATAACCTGTAAGAACCTTATCTTCTTCCTGCTTTGCCCTTACCTTATCAAGCTCCTCCTCTGTACAAAAGCATGGGTAAGCAAGTCCTCTTTCTACAAGGCTCTTAGCATATGTATGATATATTTCAACTCTCTGTCTCTGGAAATATGGTCCATAAGCATTTCTTGGATCTGTATCATCAAAGCCAGCACCCTCATCAAATTCAATATCAAAATATCTTAATACATTAATAATTGTTTCTACTGCACCATCAACTTTTCTTTTCTCATCTGTATCTTCTATTCTAAGATAAAATACGCCACCATTTCTGTGTGCAATTCTCTCATCAGCAAGTGCACTATAGAGATTGCCCAGATGAATAAATCCTGTTGGACTTGGTGCCATACGTGTAACTTCTGCCTTATTAGGAAGCTTTCTATATGGGAATTTCTCTTCATAATATTCAGGAGTATTAACTACTTCCGGAAATAATAAATCTGCTAATTTCTGATTATCCATTTCATCCTCATTTCTGCGCATATTCTCATATAACTTCTATGTATTATATAATTATATACAATGCTATAATGCGCTTATACATTCACATATCATTACGGCCACAGCCAATATTATATATTACACATTTTTATGATATTTATCAACTTATGTTTGATATATATATCAATTTCATATCACCAACACTTTTAATATAGCCATTGACATATAACAATATATTCCTATGTACACTTTGTATGCTATATATCATATATAGCATATATAATATATATAGTTCGACAGATATATTAAAATACAGGCATTTAAATATTCACATAAATCAGCATAACTTTTTTAATTCAACAATATATTCTCTATAGCATATGCCACACCATCTTCATCATTGCTTTTAGTCACATAATCAGCAATGCTCTTTAAATGTTCTGTTGCATTACCCATAGCAACACCGTAGCCTGCGAATTGTATCATATCAATATCATTATCCGCATCGCCAAATGCCGCAATATCTTTCCTGTCTATGCCAAGAAGTCCTGCAAGATATTGTACTCCTGACCTCTTTCCAGCATCTTTATATGATATTTCTATAAGCTGTTTTACTGAGCTTGTAATATATATATCCTTGTCAGACTCATAAAGTTCATCAATAATCTTACGCTTTAAAATGTCATCATCAAGGACAACATCCATACAATCAAGTTCACTTCTATGCTCATTAATGAATTGTATAATATCCTCTTTTAATATTCTTGTGGAACGCACATATTGTATCGCATTTTCTGTTGCACCGTACTTTACAGGATTGTCAATATACTCCTTTGCCGCATATGCACACCCTCTTATAAATGCCTCATAAGTAACAGGGTACTGCTTACATACCGACAGAACATTATCAACAGACTGTGGTTTTAGTATATATGACTTAATACATTTTCTATCTGCAATCCTGTATACACTTGCACCATTGCTTGTTATTGCATACTCTATTCCCTGTACATTAAGCACTTCCTCTGGAAGAGTATCAAATGCCCTGCCGCTGGCAATACATACATGGACACCTCTTTTAATTGCCCCGCTTAAAGCTCTTTTGTTAGCCTCCGATAAGTGTCCGTCCGATGTAAGTGTTGTTCTGTCCAAATCCAGTGCAATAAGTTTAACCATATATCCTCCATAACCACATAACCTTAATCATTATACAGTCTGCGTTACTTATAATATTCATCAATAAGTATCTAATTCACATTTTACGCTTTACTGCTCCAGAAATCAACAGGTTCATACTCCTGTAATCTTGCAAGAAAACCAAGCTTGTCAAGCTTCTCCTGAATAATGTCCAACGTGTCCTCATCAGGTGCTATCACTGTATGATAATGATACCCCGATGTGACATTCATTAACAGATTAGACTTTCCATTTCCAATCTCTGCCATATAATCTTTAATATCACGCCTTGAGTGCAGATTAAGATCTGCCTTAATAACTCCGTATACTTTGTGATATACGAACACATCTTTAACCCAGCCACCCATATCAACAATACTGTTAAGCTCTGCTTCTACATCTGCTTCTGTATGAACGACCTTAAATATTCTTGTATGTTCATTCTTCTTACGGATAACATATCCCCTGTTAGTTGATGATATTTCATTATCAGAAGCTCTTATAAGTGCTATATCTTGAACAATTACCTGTCTGCTCACATTAAGCATACTGGCAAGTGCAACTCCCGAAACAGGCTTACTACTACTATTAAGAATATCTATTATTTTTTCACGTCTTTGTTCTCCGTTCATACTATCTCTCCATTTTCATCTATTCAATTGGGTGAAGATTTTTTAATGATATATCCATAATCGGTGCTGAATGTGTAAGTGCTCCGCTTGATACATAATCAACAGAAAGTCCTGATAACTTTTCAAGGTTCTCTTTGGTAATATTACCAGATATTTCAACCTCTGCCCTACCGTCAATTATATTAAGAGCTTCTTTCATAGTATCGTGTGACATATTATCAAGCATAATTATATCTGCTCCGGCTTCAACAGCCTCACGGACCATATCAAGATTCTCAACCTCAATTTCTATTTTTCTTACAAATGGTGCATATTCCTTTGCCATTCTAACAGCCTTAGCTACTCCGCCAGCCGCTCCTATATGATTATCCTTAAGAAGCACACCATCTGTAAGATTGTATCTGTGGTTATTACCGCCACCGACTCTTACCGCATACTTCTCAAACAATCTATTATTAGGTGTTGTCTTTCTTGTATCCAGAAGCTTAATACCTGTTCCTTCAAGACACTGGGCAACTTCATTAGTATATGTAGCAATTCCACTCATTCTCTGTAAGTAATTAAGTGCTGTTCTCTCCCCACATAATAACACTTTTATGTCACCTGTTACAACTGCAAGAAGCTCTCCCTTAGTAACTTTATCTCCATCTTTTACTTTTAAATCAACAACTGTATTCTCATCAAGAAGTGTGAATACCCTTGCAAATATCGGAAGTCCGCATATGATTCCATCCTGCTTGCATATAAGCTGTACCTCGCCCTTCTTAGGTTCTGGCATAACACTGTTAGTCGACACATCTTCACTTGTTATATCTTCCTTTAACGCACTGATTATTAATGGATCTGCATTTAATTTTAAAGTAACATTATCAAACATATTTATTCTCCTGATTATACCATATTTT
>ULTY01029423.1_pt1 | contig 14529 bp, 17 predicted proteins | sample 1958021 | NCBI WGS metagenome assembly ULTY01 (sample SAMEA4835746, study PRJEB28245) | human gut metagenome | biome: gut microbiome; material: fecal sample | place: Denmark | collected 2008 | reverse complement strand
ATGGAAATCATCGGTGAAAATTGATATTCTCCCGCTTTCAGATGCTTGTCCAAACGGTTTAGCCGCGCCATAATTCTGAACAACCAGGGCTTATTGATAACGCCGGCGGCATCCAGACGTGCGGCCACGGTACGGGAAGTCGCACCGCGTGGAATAACCACGTTGACAATCTCCGTCAGCGGCCCGCTTTCGTGACTCCATTTCTGCATCTGATAAACCGTGGCAAAAACGACAACCAGTGCCAGCAAGAACAATTTTTTCATACCTGCATCCAACAAAAAACATAAACTGCTTAAAGGTAGCTTCTTTTCGATTTCCAGTCAACCGAACTTGAATCTTTTAACAATAAAATGATTTGCGGCAAAAAGATAAAATCATTTTACCAAACTTATATAAAAAAAGCACCGTCGTAACGGTGCTTTGAGTGGTTCGAAAACCATATCGTAAATTATTTTTCGTATTTTTTGAAAATAATTGAAGAGTTGGTTCCGCCAAATCCGAAAGAGTTGCTCATAGCAGCCTTGATTTCGCGCTTTTTGGCCTTCAGCGGTACCAAATCGAAATCAGCCAGCTCATCGGCCGGATCATCCAGATTCAGCGTCGGAGGACAAATCTGCTCCTGAATCGCCATAATCGAATAAACGGCCTCAACGGCACCGGCGGCACCCAGCAAATGTCCTACAGCCGATTTGGTCGAAGACATTGAAACGTTTTTGACGCCTTCGTCACCGAACAGGCGTTTAACTGCCATAGCCTCTCCGACATCACCGGCCGGCGTGGACGTACCGTGAGCATTGATATAACCGATGTCGCTCAGTTCAACACCGTGTTCTTTGGCATGATCCGCAGCCATTTTCATTGCGCGATAAGCGCCGTCGCCGGACGGAGCCGTAATATGATAAGCGTCTCCACTCATACCGTAACCGACCAATTCGGCATAAATCTTGGCACCACGGGCTTTAGCATGCTCCAATTCTTCCAGAACCAATGCACCAGAACCCTCGCCCATAACAAAACCGCTGCGGTTTTTATCCCACGGACGGGATGCTTTTTCGGGAGTATCGTTAAAGTCGGAAGTAACCGCTTTCATTCTGGCAAAACCAGCAAGCCCCAAAACGTTAACCGCAGATTCGGCACCGCCGGCTACCATCAGGTCTGCATCACCGCGGGCAATCATTGCCGCTGCGTCGCCGATGGCGTGCGTTCCGGTTGAACAAGCAGTAACACAGGAATGGTTTGGCCCTTTTAAGCCGTATTTGATTGAAAGGTTGCCCGAAATCAGATTAATCAAGACAGAGGGAATAAAAAACGGCGAAATTTTCTTCATGCCGACTTCGTTAAACGAGATTGAGTTGTCGTAAATAACCTGCAAACCTCCGATACCGGAACCCATCATAACGCCGGCACGGTATTTTTCCTCTTCGCTGACCGTCTCCGGATTCCATCCTGCGTCTTCCAATGCGTCGCCTCCAGCCGCCATGCCGTAAAGAATAAACTTATCGTTCTTCTTTTGGTCTTTGGGAGCCATAACGGTGTCAGGATTAAACTCGTTTTCGCCCGTTCCCCAGGGAACCTGTCCGGCGATAGTTACCGGAATGTCTTTCAGGTCCACATCTTCAATTTTGCGGATTCCGGATTTGCCGGCCAAAAGACTTTTCCAGTTGTGTTCAACCCCGCGTCCGAGCGGAGATAAGATGCCAAGTCCGGTGACTACAACTCTTCTCATTAATTTTACCTCTTAAAAATTAAACATCTTTTTCCTTATATACAACGAAACTCGCTTAGTCAAGCGAGTTTCATCATATTCCGTAAGTCCTGAAGACTTAAGCATTCTTAGAAAGATAGTCGATAGCATCTTTAACAGTAAGAATCTTTTCAGCAGCTTCATCAGGAATTTCGCAACCGAATTCTTCTTCGAAAGCCATAACTAATTCTACTGTATCCAAGCTATCAGCGCCTAAATCGTCGATAAAACTAGCGTTATCTGTTACTTTTGATTCTTCTACGCCAAGATGCTCGGCAACGATTTTCTTAACGCGGTTAGCTACATCAGTCATATGATAAACCTCAAAAAAATTAAAACAAATTAATCGGACCACCAACAGCCCGTGATTGATTTGTTAGCACAAGTTTATATCATTTGACAAGCATTATTTTCAAAAAAAGCACACCCTGCATAAATAACACTTGCTAAAAAGCGCAAAAAACTTATACTTTGCCCATACTCATCTAGTGGATAAAAATATGACTGAAATCATCGAAGTTGACCAGCTTACCAAAAAATTCAAGCTCAAAAAGAGCCAAAACGAATTCAAAAGCCTGTTTCGCCCGGAATATAAAAACGTCACCGCAGTTGATAAAATCTCCTTTAATATAAAGAAAGGGGAACGGGTCGCGTTCATCGGCCCCAACGGCGCCGGAAAATCCACCACCATCAAGATGCTGTCGTCCATCCTATATCCGACCTCCGGAACGGCGCGCGTTATGAATATGGTGCCCTGGGAAAACCGCCAGAAACTCTCATACCATATCGGCACCGTGTTCGGACAACGCTCCCAATTGTGGTACAATCTTCCGGTACAGGACAGTTTTGCCCTTTTCGGCAAAATGTATAATCTTGAAGAAGTCAAGTTTAAACGCCGCCTTTCCAAACTGGTCAATATGTTTGAGATTCGCGACCTGATGACCCATCCCACCCGCAGCCTCTCGCTCGGACAGCGGATGCGCTGCGAAATCGTCGCCTCCCTGATTCACAACCCGCAAATCCTGTTTTTGGATGAACCGACCATCGGCCTAGACGTCACCGCCAAGGAAATTATCCGCAATCTCATAAAAAAACAGGCCTTGGATGAAGAAACCACCTTGCTGCTCACGTCTCACGACACTGACGACATGGAAAAAGTATGCGACCGGGTCATCATCATTAACAAGGGAAAATTAATTTACAACGATTCACTCAAAGCCCTGAAAGATTCCTATCTTAAGAAAAAATACATTGAGATAACCACCGACGGCGGCGAAAAAATCCGCACCGAAGTCAACACCGGAGAAACACCGGCCAAAAAGGCCATTGACGAACTGGTCAAAAAATATCATGTTGTCGACATGACAATTGAAAATCCGCCGATGGAAGAAATTATCAAGGAGATTTACAAACGTGATTAGCGCCTCTTTGTCCAAATACCGGGCGGTTTTCGTTATTGCTTTCAAACAGGCGTGGAACAACAAGGCCAACCTGTCCGGTTTGTTGTTTTTCCTGTTTATCCTGTTATTTATTTACAACCGCCTTTGGGTAGTCATCGGCGTTCAGGAAAATGCAAACGGCCTCAACGCCACCTACATCTGGTATCTGCTGCTGGCCGAAATCATCATTCTTTCCGGCCCCAAAATGGAAAGGATTATGTTTGAGGACATAAAATCGGGAAATATGGCTTACTATGTCAACAAGCCTATATCCTTTTTCCTGATGCGCTATATCGAAGGCATCGGCAATATGACCGTGTCTTTCTTGATTATGGGCACTTTCGGAACAATAGTGACGCTGTTGCTCACCGGACAACCGCCTTTCGAATGGCGGCACTTTCCTTTCATTATCATAATGTGCTACCTTTCTTCGGCAATCAACCTTTTGTTTTATACCGGGGTCGGCCTGTGCAGCCTGTGGCTGGAAAGCATCCGGACCCTTGGCATGGCAATCGAACGTATGGCTTTTATTTTCGGGGGCGCCATTTTTCCGCTCAGTATTTATCCCCGCTGGTTTGTCGAAATTGCACAATGGACGCCCTTCTATTCCGTCTACTACCTCAGCATCAAACTGGTTTATGACTTCTCTTGGGCAAACCTTGCCCAAGCGGTTCTGCTCAACGCATTTTGGATAACACTCATCGTAGGTTTCATCGTCTTTGCTTACGGAAAACTCATTAAAAAGGTAGATGTCTATGGCGGCTGAGTTTTTTAATAATCTCAAACTTTTCTTATATATTCAGAAAAGCAACGTCAAAACCGCTTTTTTGAATAAGGCGGACGCCTTGATTAACGTTCTGATGATGCTGATTAACAACCTTGCCTTCTTTTTTATGTGGTGGGTCATCTTTCAGCACAAGGGAACCATCAATGGCTGGGGCATCGGCGAAATGGCGCTTCTCTATATGGCCATCAACAACGCTTTTGCTTCTTTTGCCCTGTTTGCCCGCGGCATTCAGGCCCTGCCCGAATACATCGACAACGGAACGCTGGACAACTATCTTGCCACCCCCAGAAATCCGTTGTTTATGATTTCAACGTCAGAGTCGACTTTTGCCAACTGGGGAGACTTCCTCACCGGGCTGCTGGCTTTCTTCTGGTCGGGATATCTTAGCTGGACGACGTTTTTTATTATGCTTTTGGTCAGCTTTTTTGCCTTTGTCATCCTTTATGCCTACCGGCTCATAATGTCGTCGCTGGCCTTCTTCGTCTCCGACAGTCAGCGCCTCGGCGACAACGTATTCATGGCTTTTGTGACTTTCGCCTCCCAGCCGGCTTCCATCTTCACCGGTTGGTATAAGGTAATGTTCCTAACCGTTATTCCGGCCGGTTTTATTTCGCTTTACCCGGTCGAATTGATAAAAAATTTCAACCTGACCGATTTGGGAATAATGGTCGGCGGCTGCTCTTTCTTCTTTATCCTGTCGGTCAAATTCTTCTATTTCGGGTTACGCCGCTACACCTCAGGCAATCGTTTTGGCGTGAGATAAATACCAAAAGCTGTTGACAATTGCCGGACGAAAACGTAGGGTATATTATAAATAAAAGCTCATAAAGGACATTCACAATGAAAAAACTGTTTTACATTATTCTGGTAATCGTCATCTTGCTGGTTATCAGCCGTTTTGTTAAAAATGAAGCTTCCGCCCCGATCGAGCCGGATGTCGTGGTTGAAGAAACCGTCGAAGAAATCGCCAACGCTCCCATCAGCGACGCAGAAATTGCCGAACCTGCAAATCCTGACGCCCTTGGCGACGGCGAAGTCATTGAGGTTGAATCGGAAGAAGTTGAAGAAACCAATCCGGCCGAAACCGCTGATGAAGACGAAACCATCATCGAAGAGTAACAAAGCGTAACAAAATATTATCAAAAAGGCTGCTTTCAGGCAGCCTTTTTTATTGTATTTCATAAAAAAATTCTTATATATACATAAGGAAAATTTAATGGACTAATAAAAGACACTCTGCGATGTGCGTTAACAAGGCCGGAAAAACCCGAAGCCCGAGCACGTCCTGTTTGAAAAGGAGAGATATATGAAAGTAGGTATTATCGGAGCCGGAAACGTAGGTTCCGCAACAGCATTTGCACTGGTAATGCGCGGCGTTGCCCGCAAAGTCGTTTTAATTGACGCCAATGAAGCGCGCGCTAAAGCAGAAGCCGCCGACATTGCACACGCGTCACCGTTTGCTGACGCCAGCAAAATCAAAGCCGGAACTTATGAGGACTTGAAAGGCGCCGAAGTTGTCATCATTACCGCCGGTGCCAACCAAAAACCCGGAGAACCCCGCACGGCTTTGCTGGAACGCAACGTCAAAATTTTTGAAAACATCATTCCTCAGGTTGTCAAGAATGCACCCGATTGTATGCTGCTGATAACGTCCAACCCGGTCGACATTATGACTTCGGTTGCGCTCAAACTTTCAGGTTTCCCCAAAGAACGCGTTTTCGGCAGCGGTACCGTTTTGGACAGCTCCCGCTTTCGTACCCTGCTCGGATATCACCTCGGCGTCTCTCCCAAGTCAATCCACGGCTATGTGCTCGGAGAACACGGCGACAGCGAGGTTTTAATCTGGTCTTCGGCTAACGCCGGCGGTGTTCAGATTGAAGAGTTCGCAGAAAAAATCGGCAAACCTTTCACTCCCGAACTCAAAGCCAAAATTGACGACTGCGTACGCAACGCCGCTTATCAGATTATTGACGGCAAAGGCTCCACCTATTACGGTATTGCCGGAGCGCTCTGCCGCATTTGTCAGGCAATTTCAGCCAACGAATATGCAATTCTGACGCTGTCAACTTTCCACGAAAAGGTCGAAAACAGCGAAAACATTTGCATCTCCTACCCCTGCATCGTCGGCAAACGCGGTATTCAGGGCGAAATATATCCTGATTTCAGTGAATCCGAACATCGCGATCTCGCTTTGAGTGCCTCAATTGTAGAAGGATTTACCAAAGATGCCCTTCATTACATTCAGGAAAACAAATAAAAAACTTTCTATGAATAAAAAACGGCTTCCCGATTGGGAAGCCGTTTTTTTACTTTGGAATTCGATAAAATTAGAATTCAACTTTGGCACGGATACCGGCTGTGTAATCTCTGTCAATTTTGACTGAATCGCCGTCCATATCGTTAACGCTTCCGGCCAGATAGTAATCACCGTAGATACCGAGAGCCAGATTATCCATCGGATAATAGTCAAATTCGGCCTGAGCATAAACAGCGTTGCTGTTCTTGCCGTCGGTACTGAAATCATAACGAACGCCTGCATCGGCAGCCCATTTTCCGGCATATTTATGAACACCGGCAAAAGCGCTCTGATAGAAGGCGCGGTCGGATTCGTCAATCTGTCCGTTGAAACCGTAAGAAACATAAGGAACTAAACCGTCACCCATGTCATAACCCAATTTGGCTTCGCCATTAATGTATTTTTGCCATCTGGCATCTTCATGATGACCCCAAAAAGATTTCGGATTATAGGTATAGTAAGAACCGCTCAGCTGAGCCAGAACGTTGTCCATCTTCATATTGTAAGAAGCGCCAACTTCATAGTCAAAGTTATGGTCGTTGTTGTACTCGCCTTCAGTGTCGAAATCATTGCTGATACGACCGAAAACGGCAAGATTGTCATTAATACCGTAACTAATCTTCTCAGCGGCATTCCATTGGTCATACTTAGCGCTGTTGTGTTCTAATTTGGTACGGCTGTAATCTACGGTCGTATCAGAAGCGAATTTGCCCTGACCCGGCAGATAAAACGGGTTGGTCAAGTCGGCAGCCATGGCTGAACCGGCAAACATAACAGCAGCTGAAGCCAATAAGATAGTTCTAAATTTCATGTATAGTCTCCTTATGTAGTTTTGCAAAACGCATAAAGCGTTACAGATAAGAGCTTAACCTCAAATTATTAATAAATCAATAACTTATATTTAATCTAAAAACAAATACTTCCCCCTTGCACTGTCTGCGCTTTTCCTATATATTTTGAGGGTTACAACAAAATATGGGATAAATTGGAATTAAATATGGTACAAATCGTTACCCTCGGCTGCCGCATCAACAGTTATGAGTCCGAAGTTCTGAAGGAAAAGCTTTCCGGCCTCGACAACCTGATTATCGTCAACACTTGCGCCGTTACCGGCGAAGCCGAACGCCAATGCCGGCAAACCATCCGCAAACTCCGCCGGGAAAATCCCGATGCACGTATTGTCGTCACCGGATGCGCGGCTCAGGTTGCGCCCCAAAAGTTTGCCGAAATGCCGGAAGTAGACCTGGTTCTCGGCAACCGCGAAAAAGCCGAAATCGAAAAGTACATCTCCGCCCCGCTGGAAGAAAAAACCATTGTCGGCGACATTTTCAATTACGATTCCTATGACAAATACCTGATTACCGGATTCGAAGGACGGCAGCGGGCTTTCGTACAAATTCAGCAAGGCTGCAACCATCGCTGCACCTACTGTATCGTCCCCTATGCCCGCGGCAACAACCGCTCGGTAGCGGAAGACGAAATCCTCCGGCAGATTCGGGAACTGCTTGAACAAGGGTTTGAAGAAATCTGTCTCACCGGTGTTGACGCCTGCTCGTATCAGCCCTCTTTCAGCGGTTTAGTTCGCAAAATTCTCGAAACGTTTCCCCATTTGCCTTCCCTGCAGTTTGGCTCGCTGGATCCTGCTGCACTTGATGACGACTTTATCGAGTTGGTAAAAAAATATGCCAACATCCACCCTCATTTTCACTTTTCAATTCAATCCGGCGACAATATGATTTTAAAACGGATGAAACGGCGGCATACGCGGGAAGATGTTATCAACCTTTGTGCCAAAATTCGCGCCGTACGCCCTGACGCCACATTCGGTTCCGATTTCATCTGCGGTTTTCCGACCGAAACGGACGAACAGTTCCAAAACACCGTCAACCTTGTCCGCGAAGCTGGCATAACCCGTTTGCACGTTTTTCCCTATTCCGAACGCAGCGGTACGCCGGCCGCCCTGATGCCGCAGGTTCCGGTAGAAGTCCGAAGAGAACGCGCCCGAATTTTAAGAGAACAAGGAGAGCATTGCGATGACTAGCTGGCTGCAAAAATTAGGTCTGGGCCTTAAAAAGTCGTCTTCCCGCCTCAGCAGCGGTATCAGCGATATCTTTACCAAACGCAAAATCGACGATGCCACTCTGGAAGAGCTTGAAGAATTGCTGATTACTTCGGATATGGGAGTTAAGGCTTCCTCCAAAATCGTCGACAGCCTTTCTCGCGTACGCGTTGACAAAAGCGGTGAACCCGAGGAGATTCGAACTCGCATTACCGACGTCGTCAGTAATATTTTAAAACCTTGCGAAAAGGATTTTGCAATTGAAGGCAGCCCCTGCGTCATTCTGATGGTCGGCGTTAACGGCGCCGGCAAAACCACCACAGTCGGAAAACTCGCTGCCAGATTTAGAGGAAAAAAGATTTCCTTCATCGCCGCCGACACTTTCCGCGCCGCAGCCGTCGAACAGCTTTCGGTTTGGGGAGAGCGCAACAACATCCGCGTCATCAAGGGCGCTCCCGGATGTGATGCCGCCGGCCTGTGTTTTGACGGACTGCAAGAAGCCCTTCGCCAAAATGATGACATTGTATTTATTGACACCGCCGGCCGTCTGCAAAACAAAACCGGCCTGATGGATGAACTCCGCAAAATCGTTAAAGTCATAAAGAAAGTAATACCCGAAGCGCCGCACCACACCTTGCTCTGCCTGGACGCCACCACCGGACAAAACGCTTTGGAACAAGTCAAAGCCTTCAAGCAAATGGTCGAAGTCAACGGCCTTGTCGTCAACAAACTCGACGGAACCGCAAAAGGCGGAATCCTGATAGCCATTGCCGAAGAATATCCTACCCCGATTTATTTCATCGGCGTTGGCGAAAGCATAGATGACTTGGACAAGTTCAATGCCGAAGAATTCGCGCTCAACCTAATGGGCTGGAAATAAGGATACAAAATGGAAAGTTTATTGGATTTTATGCAAGATTCGGCACCGGTCTCCGCTCCCGCCGCCAAACCGGAGCAAGAACAGGAAAAAGAATTTACGGTCAGCGAAATCTCTGCCGAAATCAAACGCTTTGTCGAGACAAAATTCAGCCGCATCCGCATCCGTGGAGAAATTTTCGGCTGCAAACGAGCTGATTCCGGGCATTGGTATTTATCCTTAAAAGATGAAAACGCCGTTATCTCCGCCGTTATATGGAAAGGCGTTGCCCTTCATCTCCCATTCAAACCGGAAGACGGAATTGAAGTCGTCGCCACCGGAAAAATCACCACCTTTGCAGGCAAGTCATCGTACCAACTGATCATCGAACAAATGGAAATAGCCGGAGCCGGCGCTTTGCTCAAGCTGCTGGAAGAACGCAAGAAAAAATTTGCAGCGGAAGGTTTGTTTGACGCTGCACACAAAAAAAAGATTCCCTTTTTGCCCCAAACCATCGGCGTTGTCACCAGCGGCAGCGGAGCCGTTATCCGCGATATAATCCACCGCGTGCGTGACCGTTTTCCAACCCACATTCTGCTGTGGCCTGCTCCGGTTCAGGGTGAAGGAGCCGCTGAAAAAGTCGCGGCCGCCATTGAAGGGTTTAACAATCTTCTCCCCGACGGACATCCCCGAAGACCGGACGTCATTATCGTTGCCCGCGGCGGCGGCAGTCTGGAAGACCTGTGGCCTTTTAACGAAGAATGTGTCATCCGGGCAGTTTATGCTTCGGAAATTCCCCTGATTTCAGCCGTCGGCCATGAAACCGATACCATGCTTATCGATTATGTTTCCGACCTGCGCGCACCCACGCCCACCGGCGCTGCCGAATTTGCCGTTCCCGTCAAAGCAGAACTCTCAACCCGTCTCAATAATCTTACCGCACGGCTGCTCAACGGCGGAATCCGCTATTTTGAAGAACGCCGTACCCGGCTGGAAGGGCTGGCCCGGGGCATTCCCAATCTGGAACAGATACTGTTTGAAGCGGCTCAAAAACTGGATGACCGGATTGAACGCCTCAACCAGGCTTTCAAAAACCTTTTGTCAAACAAAAACAACCAAATTGAACGGACAAACCTCCGTCCTTATTACATCAAAAACATTTTGGAAAAAAAGCAAGAAAATTTAAATAATTTAGTGTTACGCTTACAGTCGGTTTCGGTTGAGTCCGTCCTCCGTCGCGGCTTTGCCTGGGTTCGAAACGAACACGGACAAACAGTCTATAACCTGGAACAGGCTCGTCAAACCCACAATTTTGAAATACAATTTTATGACGGCTGCTGGCGCAGCGAAAACGGGCTTCCGCCTCCGGAAAGCAAAAACCCGCCCGCTCCTCGCAAAAAAGCCGTCAAACCGAGGAAAACCGATGAACTGCAAATCGATTTGTTTAACTATTAGTCTCTTCTGCTTTTTTTCCAGCCTTGCCCCGGCACAAGCCCTTCAACTCTGCGGCAAGGCCAAACAAGGCGAAATCCTCGTCGGGCACGCCGATAAAGGCGAAAGCATCGTCTTCAACAAACAAAAGCTGCGGATGTCCCCTTCCGGAGAATTTTTGATTGCTTTTGGCCGCGATGACAAAAAGACCCAGTACCTCACCCTCACCGATTCCCAAAATTCAAGCTATCGCGTTAAGCTGGAAGTCTCTCCCGCCGCCTGGGACATTCAAAACCTCAAAGGCATTCCTCCGCGCAGGGTAACACCCTCAAACTCAGACCTCCGCGCCATCGAAAAAGAACAGTCTTTGGTACGCAAAGCACAAAAAAACGACAGCGAACTAGCCAACTGGCAGGCCGGATTTATTCAACCGGTCAAGGGACGTATCAGCGGAAATTTCGGCGGTCAGCGGATTATGAACGGAGTCAAAAAAAATCCTCACAGCGGTATGGACATTGCCGCGCCGGAAGGCACCCCCGTTAAAGCAGCCTCCGACGGCGTCGTCACTTTGGCTGAGCCGGATTTGTTTTATTCCGGCAACGTCATCATCTTGGATCACGGCTATGGATTGCACACCATCTACGCCCATCTCAGTAAAATGGACGTACAGCCGGGAGACGTCGTAAAAAAAGGTCAGGTTATCGGCCTGGTCGGCAAAACCGGACGCGTTACCGGCCCCCACCTGCACTGGGGAGCTTCGTTAAACGGTGTCAAGTTCAACCCGCAGTCTTTATTAAATATAAACAAAAACAATGATTTTTGTTTTACTTTATAATTGAATATAGTAGGATAAAATCAATACTTACAGTAGCAAAGAGGTCTGGCAATGATAGAAACGTCGCATAAACAAATCATCTGGGATTCCATCGTCTGCTTAATTGTGGATGATGACAAGTTTTCCCGAACTTTCGTCAAGACGGCCCTTTATCAGATAGGCATCAAAAACACCAAAGAAGCCGGCAACACCGAAGAAGCGGCAGAGCTTCTCCATAATTTTAAAATTGACGTGATTCTTCTCGACCAGCAGATGCCCAACCAAAGCGGTTTGGAATTCGCCCGGGAATTAAAATCCGGCAAAATCGACGGTGCCAAAAACATCCCCATTATCATGATTACGGTTGACACCAAAGAAAAAACTGTTTTAGATGCCAAAGGATTGGGCATTCAGGAATATTTGGTCAAACCGATTTCTCCGCTCGCCCTCAAAAAAAGAATTTGTACTGCATTTGGCCTTAAACAAGAAAGAATATAATGTTATCGAACTTCCACATTTTTTTGCTCTCCGTCCTGCAGGGGATTACCGAATTTTTGCCCGTCAGTTCATCCGGACATCTTATTTTATTCTCAAAGTTTACCATGTTTCCTGATCAGGGACTGGCGTTAGACGTTGCCGTCCACGTCGGTTCTATTCTTGCGGTTATGATTTACTTTTCCGAAGAACTCTGGAAAATGTTTAAAGGCCTGCTTAAAACCTATTTTATTCCGACGATGAAAAATGCTGACGCCAAAACTTTCTGGCTTATCGTTATCGGTACGATTCCCATCGTAATTGTCGGCCTTTTATTAAAAGAAAACGGTATGGAATGGCTGCGCAGTACCAAAATCATCGGCTGGACCATTTTAGGATATGGCTTGTTGCTCTTCGTTGCCGATAAATTCGGAATGACTATTCGCAAAATCAACCACTTAAGTCCGATGGATGCATTCTTAATCGGCTGCGCCCAATGCCTGGCCCTTATTCCGGGAACCAGTCGTTCCGGAGTCACGATTACTATGGCGCGATTCTTAAGTATGGAACGTCGCGAAGCGGCAAAATTTTCGATGTTATTATCGATTCCCGCCATTATTGCTGCTGCTTCCCTGGTTGCTTTCGAACTTTATCAACAGGAAAATTTGGCAGCTGTCGCAGAGACGATTGACGGCATCACATATTCATTTATTTCTTCAATTATAGCCATTTACATCGTTATGTGGTGGCTGAAGAAATCAACCTTTCTGCCATTTGTCATATACAGAATTTTACTTGGATCATATTTAATACTTGATTCTTACGGAATAATAAGTATAAATATGTAAGCGAATCAGGAAAACGATTCGTTGCCTGATGCCCTGGTGGCGGAATTGGTAGACGCGTAAGTTTCAGGTACTTATGACCGTTTGGTCGTGGAAGTTCGAGTCTTCTCCAGGGCACCAATCTTCACAAGCTCCTATTTTTGATAGGAGCTTGAAGTTTTTTCTCATTGATATTTCAGGATTTTTTCCATCCATCAAAAAGTTCGCAAAAACGATATTTAAAATACGCCTTTTTTCTTCAATTTGCGAACTTTTGAAAATTGCAAAAGAATTTTGGCTGAAATTCAATACCTTATCAATAGCTCTTTCCACAGAGGTATCTGGGGTCTGCAATTTCTCAATCTTGACTTGGAGCTCAATTTTTGCTGTTTCATATTCAGCATTCTTGCTGCGATAAACATCGGCAGGAACAGTTCCAGCAATCAACAAATCCAAAAGTTTCTTCTGATTTTCTTCAACATCAGCCAGTTCATTCCGATTCTTTTCCAACTGGTAATAAGTATTACCGTGAGTTGCTTCATATTGTTTTTTCAAACGAATTGCCAAAGCACTCTTCAAATCGTCATCAAAATGAATTGATGAAAGATGTTTCTCAACATCTTTCAATAGAACTTTTTCACTGACATTGTTGCAGTGTTCGCAGTTTTTCAGGTCGGTGTGTCGCAAATAGACATACTTATCCTTCTTGGTGTATGGCGAAAGCAAACATCCGCAGTGTTTGCAGCGAACCAATCCTCTGAAAATGTAGGGTTCTTTGGTATGTTTTGAAGTTCGTTTGAATTTTCCAGTCCGCACTTCTGTGCATTTGTCAAACAGTTCCTTGGAGATAAGTTTTTCATAACAATGGGGATGATACTCTTTGTTATAATACATTACCCCATAGTAAAATGGATTCTGCAAAATATTCGCAAACTGGGATTTGGAAATAGGATTACCACTCTTACGGTTTCTTAACCCCCAACCTTTGGATTTTTTAACCAGCTCATCCATTGAGAACAGCCCTGTTGCATATTCTTCAAATAATTTTTTAATCAATGGACCACGGTCAGGGTCAATGATTACAGTCTTTTTTCCACTTTCATCTTTGGTATTTAAATAACCAATCGGAGCAGGACCAGGTAAAAGTCCCTCTTTGAGCATTAATTCTTCGGATTTTTTAACGTGGTCACGAGTGGCATTGACAAACATATTGGCAGCCATAATCTGTATCTGCCACATTGCCAAATCAGAACTTTTGAAATTCTTATCAATTACTAGTCCCTCTTTGAAGAAATGAAGAGCTAATTTTTCTCTTTTAACAAGTTCCAAAAGCATCGGAAATTCGTTAAAGGTTCTCTGTACCCTATCAACAGTATCAACCACAAGAGCAGTCAGTTTGCTTTGCCGTTTGATGTAATTAACTACTTCATAAAACTTGGTTCTCTTGCCGTGGAAAGAACTTTCAACAACGGTAAATTCTTTTGCTATTTCAAGACCTTTTATTGAGCAATAGTTTCTCAGCCTATCCAGTTGAGCATCAAGAGAAAAACCATCTTGCTGCATCTCCGTTGAAACTCTTGCTAATATAACCGCTTTCATACCCATACTCCTAATTTACCTGTTTTTGTAATTCAATTTCTAACAACAAAAACAACAACTGGAAAATATCTTCACCAGATTCAACTGCTTTTTTTGTTTCTTTATTTTGATTTTGGTAATTTATGCAAATCATAGTTACCCCCTATGGAAGTTGAAACTATATTTGCAATTCTGAATATAAATATGGATATGTATTTTAGGAATAG
>ULTY01048855.1_pt1 | contig 14547 bp, 10 predicted proteins | sample 1958021 | NCBI WGS metagenome assembly ULTY01 (sample SAMEA4835746, study PRJEB28245) | human gut metagenome | biome: gut microbiome; material: fecal sample | place: Denmark | collected 2008 | reverse complement strand
CAGCCAAGTCCACCACTGCAGCTGCTAAGTCTACTACTGCGGCTGCTAAGTCCACTACCGCAGCAGCGAAGTCCACCACTGCAGCTGCTAAGTCCACTACCGCAGCAGCGAAATCTACCACTGCGGCTGCCAAGTCCACTACTGCAGCAACCACAGAAGCAGCGAAATCTACTACTGCAGCAGCACATGAACCATCTACAGCGGAAGCACCTGCTACCATTGCTCCGTTAAATTAACAAATAATAAACAACAAAAAGCTGACCGATCTTCTTATTTTTCAAAGAATTTCTGTCAGCTTTTATTTTTATGATACTATTCAGTTCATGGCCGAACTGCAAGTATTTTACCATCCTTCCGCTACGATCTCATCAATAATATCCACGTATTCTGCACAGTATTTTTCATATAACGGCATAACTGCCTGCTGGAACCGCAGTTTTTCTTCCGGTGAAAGCTGGGTGATCACACAGCCTTTTGTTTCTACGCGCTGTCTGGATATAGACTCTCTCGCTTTCCACTGGCTTCTTTCATACCATGCTGACTCCTGGGCACATTCCCGGATGATCTCCCTGTATTCTTCCGGAAGTTTGTTCCAGGTATAAGTAGAAGCGATCTGAACTTCCGGCACACGGCTGTGTTCATCTACTGTAAAATATTTTGCCACTTCGTAATGCCCTGCAGACTCATAGGATGGCCAGTTATTCTCTGCTCCGTCTACTTTTCCAGTCTGAAGTCCGGAATATACTTCCCCATAGATCATAGGAACCGGAACAGCTCCTAAAGCCCGGACTGTATCACTCATCAATTCCGACTCCTGAACACGGATCGTCATTCCTTTTATATCTTCCAGTTTTTCAATGGGTTTTATGGAATTATAAAAACTTCTGGCACCTGCATCATACCATGAAAGCGCAATCAGACCGGAACCATCAAAAGAATTAAGGAAATCATCTCCAATAGGACCTTCCAGTACTTTCCACATGTGATCTGCGCCTGTATACAAATAGGGCATCTGAAGTACATTTAACTTGGGAATGTACTCTGCTACCGTAGAAATGGATACTCTGGCAAAATCAATACCACCAAACTGCAACTGTTCAATGACAGATTTTTCATCTCCCAGGCTTCCGCCTGCATTGACCAGTATCTCAACTTTGCCTTCGGTTTTTTCTTTTACCAGCTCCGCAAACTTATCTGCACCCTGGGTCGTCGGATAATCTTCCGCCTGGTTTTCCGCATAGGTCAGTACAAAATCCGGTTCCGTTTCCTTTTCTTTTCCTTGAAATACCCCGGCACAGCCGCTTAAAATAAGCGCAGCTGCCCACAGACAGAATATCTTCTTTTTTATCATTGTTTCCTCCTGATCTTGTGACTGCTGCGTTTCCTTTTATTTTGACTTTACCTGGATCTGAGACTGCTTTTTCATCAGCCAGTCATAAAAAGTTGCTTTATCTTCTCCGATGACACGGTCTGTAAGTAAATATCCATGGGATGGATCTGTAAAAATGATGGCCATCCCCGGCAGCTTTGCGATCCTTACCATTTTTCTCCACGGGATCTTATCGTAAGTATTTCCCACTTTTACCTGGATCCCAACATCATCCAGACGGATCTCTGTGTCCTCCCCGGAACCGGATGCCAGTTTTCCTGCACTGAGATAGACAGCCAGCGGCTGAAGGATTGGAAAAAGGCAGCAGCCTAAAACCATACAGATGCGGAATACGGTTCCCGAAGACTCCCATTTTGCACAAGTAAGAGCTATAAGAGCTGCTGTAAAAACAAGGTTTACCATGCCGGTCATGGAATGGTAGATGAAATACATGGACATTTTCCAGTATTCACCTCTGGTTGTTTTATAACGGTATTGGTACATGAATTGGTCCCCCTTGAATGTGCGTATACACTCACGAACCCCGCGCATTCGCACTCTACTGCCTGCTGACGCAGGCGGTTCGTTCGTTAATGGCTTGAAAAAAACAAATGTCTGCTTCGCAGCCGCTTGTTTTTCCCTGTGCTCATTACATTATAGCATAAAAGGGGATGTCCACGACACCCCCTTTATTTTTATATGTACTACACTTTTATCAAACTTCTGTCATTCTATCAATGTGCAAATACACTTGGAAGCCATAAGCTGATTCCTGGTACGAAGGTGATCAGCAGCAGGGTAATGATCATGCACAGATAGAATGGTAATGTTGCTTTTACAACCTTTTCCATCGGGATCTTTGCAACAGCAGAACCGATGAAAAGTACAGCACCTACAGGAGGTGTCAGAAGTCCGATACCACAGTTAAGGACAACCATGATACCAAACTGGATCGGGTCAATACCAATAGATGTTGCGATCGGCAGAAGGATAGGAGTTGCGATCAGGATGATCGGAGCCATATCCATAATGCAGCCTAATACCAGAAGGATCAGGTTTAATAACAGAGCGATCAGGATTGGGTTATCAGTCAGTCCAACAATAGCCTGAGCTGCCAGATCCGGTACGTGAAGTCTTGTAAGGCAGTAACCGAAGATACTGGAGGTTGCGATCAGGATCAGTACGATAGAAAGAGTATCTACACACTCGCCCAGGACTCTCCAAACACCTTTCCAGTCAAGACCTTTGTAGATAAATACGCTGACGATCAAGCTGTAGATAACTGCAACTGCTGCAGACTCAGTAGCTGTGAACACACCGCCTACAACGCCGAACACTACGATCAGAACGGCTGCTAATGCCCAGAAGGAAACGCTTAACTGCTTTAACAGGTTCTTCATGCTGAACTTGTCGCCCTTTGGATAGTTGCGCTTTACAGAAATAATGTAAGAACCAAACATCAGGGATGCTGCTAAAAGAGCTCCCGGAACATAACCCGCAAGGAATAAGCTTCCTACGGAAATACCACCTGCTGTGGTAGCATAAATAACCATGTTGTGGCTAGGTGGAACCAGAAGTCCCTCACAGGAAGAAGTAATAGTAACTGCAGTAGAGAAGTCACCGTCATATCCCTGGTCAACCATCATAGGGATCAGAATAGATCCTAAGGAAGCAGTATCTGCAGATGCAGAACCGGAAATACCACCAAAGAAATAAGATGCAACGATGTTTACCATTGCCATACCGCCTCGCATCCAGCCTACGCAGGCATTTGCCAGAGCGATCAGTTTTTCAGAAATACCACCGGAACCCATCAGGCATCCCATTGTGATAAAGAAAGGTACTGCCATTAAGCTGAAAGAGCTGATACCTTTTACCATCTGCTGACAGATGGTAGTCAGAGGAAGCCCCTGGGCCATCAGACAGAATACAGAAGAAAGAGCTACTGCGTATGCGATCGGGAAACGCAGCATGATCATAAGGAAGAAGCTTCCCAGTAATATAAGAATTGCCATGCTATTTACATCCATACTACTTCTCCTCCTTTACATAAAAGCTTCTGATATGATTGTACAGTGCTTCGATCTCGAAAATGATCATCGCAACACCTGCTAACGGAACCGGCAGATACATCCAGAAACGGGATACTCCAGGCATACTTACATAAGTACCCTTTGAACCGATACCGGAAGCATAAGTCCAGCCTACAGTCAGCATGATGACAGCCAGTACTAAAACAGCTACATCAGCAAGGATATCCAGGGATTTAACCAGCTTCTTTGGCAGATAGCTGTCAAGAGCGGTCATACGGATATGAGCACCGCGGCGGATTGCCAGAGCTGCGGAAAGCACAGCCATATAAGCCATACAGGAAAGAACTACTTCTTCAGACCATGCCGGATCTGGAATAAATGAGATATAACGTCCTGCAACGGACATACTGGTAATAGCGATATCAACTACAAGCAAAAGCTTGCAGATAAATAATACAAATTTATATACCGCATCATACAAAGGACGGATCTTATCGATCTTTTCAAAAATTGAAGGCATTCTTCAGTCCCCTTTCTTAATTAAAAGCGCAGGAGAGACGCGCTCCCCTGCGCCTAATACACCATTTCCCTATTTAACTGGCTGACTCAGATTATTTTGCCATATCAAGGATCTGCTGATACAGTTCTGCGTTATCCTTTGTAGAGGACTCGATAATGTCCTTGCAAGCTTCCTGCCATGGAGTCTTATCTTCTACTTCTACAACGTTTACGCCATTTGCCTTTAACTCATCCAGAACTTTGTTCTCTGCTTCTTCAGAGATCTTACGGTTGAATTCAGATGCATACTTTCCAGCTTCGGTCAGAACATCCTGCTGCTCTGGAGTTAATTTATCCCAAGCGTCATCTGTGATGATAACCTGGATAGCACCTAAGGTATGTCCATCAAGGATCAGGTTAGGAGCAACTTCTGGGAATGCGTTGGACTGATAGTTTGCGATTGGCTGCTCAGCACCGTCAACAACGCCGGTCTGCAGTGCGGAGTACAGTTCGTTGAAGGAAACAACAGTTGCGTTTGCGCCAAGTCCAGCTACCATACCGTTCATGATCGGGTCGTTAGAAACACGAAGCTTCATTCCCTTTAAGTCTTCCAGACCATTTACTGGCTTAACAGTGAAGAAATGACGGAAACCTTCTTCTCCGTAGAACAGACCTCTTACGCCCAGTCCGTTGTCATGCGGTTCCATTAAGAACTCTGGAGCCAGTTCGCTATCTGCAAATTTCCAGAAATGTTCACGGTTTACAAATGTATAAGGTACAGACAGAAGTACGGACTTCTCTGCGCCGTAGCTTGTCAGAGCGAATGCGGAGATACGGGACATATCAATAGTTCCGCCACCACCAAGCATGGTATCCAGAACGTCGTTCTCAGAACCAAGAACACCACTTGCCTGCAGGTCTACAGTGATAGATCCGCCGGACAGCTCTTCTACTTTCTCTTTGAATGCTGTATCAGTCTGTCCAACGATAGTATCCAGTGGATTAACCTCTGCCATTACCAGAGTAACTGCAGGTCCTACAGGCTCCCCAGCTGCTGCAGACTCTCCTTTGGATTCCTCTTTTGCTTCTGCTGCTGTGGTCGCTTCCTCCTTAGCTGCCTCAGTAGCTGCTGCTGTAGTAGTTGTTTCTGGGGATTTTAATCCGCATCCTGCCAGTGATCCGGCTACCATAGCTGTGCAAAGTGCTGCGCTTAACCATCTTTTTTTCATTTTGTTTACCCTCCTGTTAATACGTTTTTCACATATTGTTTATGTTTTTTTACGCTTTCTTTATGCTGATTTCATTATAAGGGTAAAATCTTGTTCTGACCATGGTAAATTTTTGATAATCCTAGTATGATTTTGACCTATACCGTAATTTTTTGTTATAATTCAGCCATGCGCTGGCTTGGAGATTATTTTTCCCGGAACACAGTATTTCGATACTCTGAAGGACTCTGCCCTGTGATCCTTCTAAACACTTTTGTAAAATAATTAGAGTCTTCGTATCCTACTGACTTTCCTATATCCTTAATATTGACGGTAGGTTCTTCTAACATTTTTTTCGCCATGGAAACACGGTATTCTGTAAGATACGCTGTAAAATTCTGTCCAAAACTCTGCTTGAAAAGCCGGCAGAAATAAGGCTCTGAATAATTCATCTTGTCAGCCAGATCCTGTACAGAAAGATCATACATGTAATTTTCACGGATATAGTCCCGTATGATCTCTGTTACTTTATTCATGCGCAGATTTTCACCTGCATCATCTTCTGCCAGTTCTTCCGGATCGTCCCGTTTTTCTTCCTCGGATACCTCTTCTGTCTTTTCTTTCTGAAAATCTTTTTCTTCTCCCGCCATTCGCATGGCTTCTTCCAGTACCAGCATCAATTCTTTTTCATCCCAGGGTTTTAAAAGATAATCTAACGCCCTGACTGTGATCGCCTTCTTGGCATAGGCAAATTCATCAAAAGCTGTAAGAAAGATAATACAGCATTTTTTATCCTTCTCCCTTATCCTCTCTGCTGCCTGGATTCCGTTGATACCTGGCATTTCAATATCCAGTATGGCGATCTGGATCTTTTCTTTTTCATATATTTCCAGTGCTTCTCTTCCGTTTTCTGCCTGGAAGATCTCACACTGCCCTTTCAGGTTCTGGCTTAATGTTTTAAAAAGAACCTTTCTCTCGATCATTTCATCATCTGCGATCAGCAGTCGGTACATATACTTCTTCCCCCTGTGTTTCTTCTCCCTGCGGTATCATCAATTGTATCACTGTTCCTTTTCCTTCCCGGCTGTAGATCCGCAGATCTCCCTTTTGGTACATCATATGGACACGCTTATAAATATTTCCAAGCCCGATCCCGATCTTTGCCGTGCGGTGTTCTTTCATTGCTGCAGCAACTTCTTCGCACCGCTCCTGACTCATACCAAGGCCGGTATCTGCCACTGAAAGGATCAGCATACGGTCCTTTTTCCAGATCCGGATATGGAGAATACCTCCCGTTTCTTTTTTAGAAAGACCATGAACCACCGCATTTTCTACAAGAGGCTGCAGGGACAGGGACGGAATGATCACGTCTGCCGCATCCGTCTCCAGGCTCAGACGGTATTTGATCCTGCTTCCAAAACGCATTTTCTGAAGATACATATAGTCATTTACGATCTTTAACTCCCGGTCTAATGTTACAGTCTGCTCCCTTGTTTTCAGGTTATAGCGGAACAGATTTCCCAGACTTAAGATCATCTTTTCCGTATCCACAGCATCTTCCAGTTTTGCGGTACATGCGATCATATTCAGGGTATTAAAGAGAAAATGGGGATTGATCTGACTTTTTAACAGTTCCAGCCTTGCGCTTCCTAACTGTTTTTCCATTTCACTGCGCTCTAATTCCTCTTTGTGGAGCAGCTCCTGCATTTTGTTATTTTCTTTCATGGTGGCAATATAGCCCTTGGTACTGTGTTTCATTACATTGAAAGCTGTGACCAATTCTCCCATTTCATCTTTATTTTCTATGATCAGGTCCGGCTCATCAAAGTCATTGGCAGCTATCTTTCTGGTACTTGCAGCCAAAGATACAATGGGTTTTGCAACGGAATTTGAAAGAATTCTTGTCAGCCAGATCGCTATGATCATAAGTGCGATGGAAATGGCCACAATAATATACGGAATATTAGAAAACATTGCTGCTTCTTTCTGATACTCTTCTGTTCCTTCTGCCATGGTTATCTGCACCAGACGGCCGGTATATCCCTGGAGGTACTCCTGCATTTTGTATACGTAATACAGTTCGTCTACAAATTCACTGCCTGTTTTATTTCCTTCCGCTACGTCATCACGATAAACTTTGTAACCTTCATAGGCATTTCTTATGTTCCATGTCCTGGCACTGCGCTCTTTTCCAATCCTTCTGTACTCAGAAGGCAGTGACCACAGGCAACGTTCTGTTCTTACACATGCCACCCTGTAAGTATCCCGGCTTTCCTGGTCTGCATTTCGCACATAATGCTCAAAAGCTCTGATTTCCTGATCCAGTGCCTCCTGAAAGTCATTGCAACGGGAGTTGTCATTCAAAATTCCTCCAAAGCTTCCCAGGGATACGTTGGTGATCCACACATTAAAAGAAGCGGAAAGAGCCATGATCAAAATGACCATGGCTGCAAAAATTCCTATTTTTCTTTTTATGGAGATCGTCATCCATAGCTTTCTCAGAGAAGGACGCATGATAACCTCCTGTTGTAATTCTTATGTCAGTTTCTTTATGTCTTTTGTAGCTTTTTAGCGTTTTTTATTACGGCCTCTTTTTTTGGCTGCTCTGAGTGCTGCTTTTTTTGCTGCAGCTGAGGTTGGAGCCGGGGCTGCGGGTGCTGGAGATGGAGCTGGCTCTGGTTTTGTAACTGCTGAAGCAGGAGTTGTTACTGGCTCTGCAATCGGATCTGCAGGTGCTAAAACTGGTACTGGTTCAGGCTTTGCTGTTTCCAGTTTCTTTGGTTCTTCTTTTGCAGTTGCCAGCTTTTTCGGCTCTTCTTTTTTTGTTTCCAGCTTGTGAGCTTCTGTCTTGGCAGTTGCTAACTTCTTTGGCTCTTCCTTTTTAGTCTCCAGTTTGTGGGGCTCTGTTTTAGCGGTCGCAAGCTTTTTTGGCTCTTCTTTCTTCTCTGCCGTCAGTTTTTTGGGTTCTGTTTTCTTTGTAGCTAACTTTTTCGGCTCTTCTTTTTTCTCCGTAGTCAGCTTCTTCGGTTCTTCCTTCTTTGTTGCCAGCTTCTTTGGCTCTGCCTTCTTTGTGGTCAGTCTCTTCGGGCTTTCCTTCTTCTCCTCTGGTGTGCAGGAGAATACCATAAAGCTCATTGGCGGGATATGGATCTCAATGGAGTTCTCTCTTTCATCCCATTCTATCTTCTTGGATGCTTTCACACGGCTGTTGGTACGGCCTTCGCCGCCAAATTCTTTTGCATCACTGTTGAAGATCTCTTTATATTTTCCTGCAAATGGTACGCCCAGGCGGAATTTCTCATGATCCATATTATCAAAGTTACATACACAGAGCAGAGTTTCTTCTTTGCCTCTGCGCAGGAACATGATCATGCTTTCCTCATGGTAGCTGCAGTTGATCCACTCAAAGCCTTCCGTATCAAAGTCCTGCTCATACAGTGCCGGATGGGCCTGATACAGCTTGTTTAACTCACGGACATAGGTCTGCATGTTCTTGTGCAGCGGATATTTTAACAGATCCCATTCCAGGGACGCATTTTCATTCCACTCATCGATCTGACCATAGTCCTGTCCCATAAATAACAGCTTCTTGCCTGGATGGGACATCATAAAGCCATAGGCAGCCCGCAGGTTTTCAGCCTTTGCCTCTAAAGTCTCTCCCGGCATCTTACCCATCATAGAGCCTTTTCCGTGAACGACTTCGTCATGGGAGAATACCAGGACAAAGTTTTCACTGTAGGCATAAAGCATGGAGAACGTCAACTCGCCATAGTTATTTTTACGGAAATATGGATCACAGCGCATGTAGTTGGTGAAATCGTTCATCCAGCCCATATTCCACTTATAATCAAAACCAATTCCGCCGTCTTTTGGATCACCGGTGATCATTGGCCATGCAGTAGACTCCTCTGCGATCAGCACCGCACCGTTCTTTCTGCCCTTGAATACAGTATTTAAGTGCTTTAAGAACTCTACAGCTTCCAGATTTTCATTTCCGCCGTAGATATTTGCCACCCATTCACCGTCATTTTTACCGTAATCCAGATACAGCATGGAAGCCACCGCGTCCATACGGATGCCGTCTGCGTGGTACTTCTCAGCCCAGAACAGTGCGTTGGCAATGAGGAAGTTAGATACTCCCGGACGGCCGTAGTTATAGATCAGTGTACCCCAGTGCGGATGAGCGCCCTTTCTTGGGTCTGCATGTTCATAGACGCAGGTTCCGTCAAAGCATGCCATTCCGAAAGCATCTCTCGGGAAATGGGCCGGTACCCAGTCTAAGATCACACCAATGCCCTGTTCATGCATATAGTCCATGAAGTACATGAAATCATCCGGTGTTCCATAGCGGCTGGTAGGAGCATAATAACCAGTTACCTGATATCCCCAGGAAGCATCTAAAGGATGTTCCATGATCGGCAGCAGTTCTACATGGGTATAGCCCATATCTTTTACATACTCAGCCAGCTTTACAGCCAGTTCCCTGTAATTGTAGAACTCGGAGCCAATGATATCTTCCCCGTTTTCGTCCTTGGCAATCTCTTTTCGCATCCAGGAACCTAAATGGACTTCATAAATATTGAAAGGCTTGTCCTTTGTATCAGAAGCAGCCCGCTTGTCCATCCATTTTTTATCTTTCCACTGGTAATTGTTGATATCCCATACAATGGAAGCATTATTTGGACGCAGCTCTGCATAATTTCCATATGGGTCTGCCTTCATCATAGGCAGTCCTGCTCTGGTCTTGATCTCATATTTGTAAAGGCATCCTGCTTTCAGGCCCGGAATGAACAGCTCAAATACGCTGGCATCTCCTTCGCCTACTTTGCGCATCTGGTGGCGTCTGCCGTCCCATAAGTTAAAGTCACCTACTACACTGACACGCATAGCACATGGAGCCCATACTGCAAAATAAACGCCTTCTACTCCGTCAATGGTCATTGGATGAGCACCCATTTTCTCATAAATGTCGTAGTAGATACCTGCACCGAATTTCTTTAATTCATCTTCTGTAAACTGTGGTCCGAAAGAATAGGGATCGTGAATCTCTTCTTCGGTTCCATTATCATAAGTGACAAGTAAGGTATAATCTGTCACTGTTTTTCTTGGGATCAGTACAGCATAAAATCCTGCTTCATCTGCCAGCTCCATAGGGTATTTTTTCCCATTTCCTGTAAGCTTTACAGTGATCGCTGTTGCGGTAGGTATAAATGCCTGTATCAATAAGCCTTCTTCTGTTGCATGTGGTCCTAACATTCTGTGAGGATCGGCTGACTCTGAATAGGTCAGTTCCTCAATCCCCGCCCAGTCCATAATATCATATAATTTCTGTTCCATCTGCGTGCCCCCTTTTAGCAAAAACAATGTTGTTTCTATTACAGCTGTTTCGCCCGTTCTGAAATATTCTGTCTGAAATTGATCACATCATGCTCATATTCTTCATCCATAAGAGGTGATGAGATCATAAAATCTGCACTTGCCTTATTGTTTGCAATGGGAATATCGTAAACCTGTGCAATACGCAGCAGTGCCTTTACATCCGGATCATGAGGCTGTGCTGTCAATGGGTCGGAGAAGAAGATCACGAAATCGATCTGTCCTTCTACGATCTTGGCGCCGATCTGCTGGTCGCCTCCCAATGGGCCGCTGTTATATCCCTTTACCGGAAGTCCGGTATAATCGGTGATCATTCTTGCAGTTGTTCCGGTTCCGCATAAGAAATGTTTCTCCAGAATGGATTTATGTTCCTTGCACCATTCCATTAATTCATGCTTTTTCTGATCATGGGCGATCAGGGCGATATTTTTCTGCTTCTTGATAGTCATTGGGACAAATTCCATTGTATGCATACCTCCTTATGTTGCCTGTCTCTTGTGTTGCTGTCCTAAATATATAGTATACAATTGCTCATTTATGATGATGCCGCCGTCAGGCAGCATACATGTTTATTCAACTACCGGATTGGTAAGTGTGCCGATCCCTTCAATGGTACATTCTACTACATCTCCAGGTTTTAAGAATTTTGGCGGTGTAAAGCCCATTCCTGCGCCTGCCGGTGTGCCGGTGGCAATGATGGTTCCAGGTTTTAATGTCATGCCTTTTGAAAGCTCACTGACGATGTGGTCAATACCAAAGATCAGCAGTTCTGTGTTGCTGTCCTGTCTCAGTTCCCCGTTGACACGGGACTGGATAGAAAGCTTTGGCGGATATGGGATATCTTCCACTGTGGTGATACATGGTCCCATTGGGAAAAATCCGTCTAAACTCTTTCCAAAATACCACTGGTTATGCTGGGTCTGAAGGGTTCTGGCACTGACGTCATTGATAATGGTGTAACCAAAGATGTAATTTTTTACCTCTTCTTCCGGTACATTTTTTGCTTCTTTTCCAATAATAACAGCCAATTCTACCTCATAATCCAGATCGGCTACAATGTCTGAATGGCTTTCAATGCCTTCGCCGTTTGCCACCGCCTCGTTTACACGCTTGGAGAAGTAAACGGCATAGGGACGTTCGCCTCCAAATGCCTCTTTCTTGTAGCGGGCAGACTCCTCTGCGTGAGCCATATAGTTGATACCCAGGCAGATCACATCCTGTTTCGGATTTGGGATCGGCGCCAGAAACTTTACTTCTTCAATAGGTGCCGCTCCTCTGATCTTATAAGGGTCCTGACCGGACACATATTCAAGCAGCTGTTTTTCTGACTCGCTGATCCCCTCGATCAGTTCCTGCATGGTCTTATAATCCATATCCAGGGAGCGAAGAGGATAGACCCATTTTCCGTCTCTGCTGATCACGCCCAGACCGCCTTTATGTTCCACTTCATATGTAACAAGCCTCATAACAGCCTCCTTATTTCATTTAGCAATTTCTTAATGCTTACTTTATCACATTTTTCGGATATTTTCCACCTTGCCACAAATGTTTTACATAATCTTAGAAAATTTAGCGGACAATTCAGACGTCATTTAAGCGGTTCCTGCGCTCATCATTTTGTAGATCTGAATAACTGCCGTTGGTGCCAGCGCACCTAAAACCACTGCCAGTAACTGTGAGCCTGTCAGATCCCCTGCGGCAAATACATCCTGAAGCTGAGGCACAAAAAGCACTGCACACATAAGGACTACACCTACAAACAATGCCATAACACACCAGAGATTGCTTCCTATTCCCAATGAAAGCAGGCTTTTTCTTCCCCTGCAGTTAAAACCATGGAACAGTCTTGCCAGAGTCAGAGTGGAAAATGCCATAGTACTGGCAATGGCTTCCCCGCCCTGGGAATATCCCATTTCCCATGCCCACATGGTTGCTGCACCAATAAGAAAACCCTGGAATAAGATCTTCCCTGCAAATGGAAAAGAAAGGATCCCTTCTTTTGGGTCTCTGGGAGGCTGGTTTAAAAGATCCCGGTCTGCCGGTTCCATACCTATGGCAATGGCAGGAAGGGAGTCTGTCAGCAGGTTGATAAACAGCAGATGCACCGGTGCAAAAGGCAATGGAAGCGCCTTGATAGATGTATACAGTACACAAAGGATCCCTGCCATATTTCCGGACAACAAAAACTGGATGGAATTTTTAATATTCCGATATACATTTCTTCCATTTGCCACTGCCTTGATAATCGTAGCAAAATTGTCATCTGTTAAGATCATGGCAGCGGCATCCCTTGAAACTTCTGTGCCTGCTTTTCCCATAGCGATCCCTATGTCCGCCTTTTTTAAGGCAGGAGCGTCATTTACCCCGTCTCCTGTCATAGCTGTAATGTGCCCTTTTTTCTGCCATGCTTCCACAATGCGGATCTTATGTTCCGGAGACACCCTGGCATATACGGAGATCTTTTCCAGTCTTTCCTGCAGCTGCTGATCGCTCATCTGATCCAGATCTGCTCCTGTAACAGCCAGATCACCAGCTGTAAAAATACCAATCTCCGAGGCGATCGCTGCCGCAGTCTCTTTATGATCCCCGGTGATCATGACCGTGCGGATCCCTGCTTTTTTAGCATCTGCCACTGCCATTTTAGACTCCGGCCTTGGTGGATCTGTCATAGCAGCCAGACCCAGAAAGATCATATTTTCCGCCTTTGCATCCCTGATTTCTTCCTCTTTTAATGGTTTACATGCCAGTGCCAGAACCCGCATTCCCTTTTTGGACCATAGACCGTTCTGGCGAAGGATCCGCTCTTTATCAGAAAAGGAAAAGGGACGTCCCCAGGAAGCAGTCTCTTCTTCCTGAAAAGAGGGATTGACTGCCAGACTGCATTTAGACAGTAAAACGTCTACCGCCCCTTTTACAAAAAGGATCTTTTCTCCCCCTTTGCTGCATATGGCACCCATATATTTTTTATCAGAGTTAAAAGGGATCTCCGAAATACGACGCCACTGCCTGCGAAGAAGTCCGGGATCTTTTCCTGCTTCTTCTGCCATATGTAAAAGAGCCTGCTCTAAGGGATCTTCTTTTTCCCCGGTCTCCTCTCCGGAAGCATTATTTGCAAGAATGACTGATCGCAGGAAAAGAGAAAGATCCGGGTGGTGGGAATATTTTTTTAACTGCCCTGTATCCATGACCTTCCCATTTATGCAAACAGCCTCTGCCCGCAGACTGTTTTGGGTCAGTGTCCCTGTTTTATCAGAACAGATCACAGATACACAGCCTAAACTTTCCACTGCTTTCAGGTCCTTTATGACTGCATGCTCTTTTGCCATTTTCTGGGTTCCCATTGCCTGGACAATGGTCACAATGGAACCAAGAGCCTCCGGGATGGCTGCAACCGCCAGCGCTACCGCAAACATCAGGGCATCTAATACAGGCTCCCTGCGATACAGGCTGATCAGAAAGATCACACCGCAGATCCCCATAATTCCTAATGCCAGATGGCCGGAAAACCGGTCTAAACTGGCCTGCAAAGGTGTTTTCTTTTCCACTGTGCGGTTCATCAGGGAAGCAATGGTCCCGATCTGGGTATCCATTCCTGTTTCCGTCACTACCGCAGTTCCCCTTCCGCCAGTGATCAGAGCACCGGAAAAGACCATATTGCTCTGATCTCCCGGAGATAAAGGCGTTTTTCCTGCCGGCAGTTTTCCCTCTCTTTTTTCCACATTTAAAGCTTCTCCTGTAAGAGAACTTTCGTTGCAGGTAAGGCTGCAGGACTGAAGGATCCGGCCGTCTGCAGGTACCATTCCTCCTGTTTCCAAAACCAGGATATCCCCTGGAACCACCCTGGAAGATGGCGCCGTACAAACGCGTCCTTCCCGGATCAGAAGTGTTTCCGGAGAAGCAAGTCGCTTTAAGCTTTCCAGGGATTTTCGTGCTTTCTGATGTTCCACAGTCCCTAAAATGGCATTTAACAAAAGGACGGAAAAGATCACAAGAGCGCTTTCCGGATCTCCGGTAACCATGGATACCCCCGCAGCCCCAATGAGGATCATGACCAGAAGATCTT
>ULTY01037601.1_pt1 | contig 14582 bp, 10 predicted proteins | sample 1958021 | NCBI WGS metagenome assembly ULTY01 (sample SAMEA4835746, study PRJEB28245) | human gut metagenome | biome: gut microbiome; material: fecal sample | place: Denmark | collected 2008 | reverse complement strand
GGCGCGCAAAAATTATTCTATAAAATATTTAAAAGGATATAACACCTAAATGTTCTAGCAGAACTTTTACGCCTATTAAAATAAGCACAATTCCTCCGGCCAGTTCAGCTTTATTTTTATATTTGTTTCCAAAGCGATTGCCTATCATGACGCCTATAAAAGACAAAATGAAAGTTATTACGCCTATCAAAGAGACGGAAAGCGCGATATTAACCTTTAAGAAAGCGAATGTTATGCCAACGGCCAGAGCGTCTATGCTGGTGGCGACGGCCATTATTATGAGCTCTTTAATATTGAGCTGGGAGCTGATTGAAGCGCATTCCTCTTCAGGCTTTATGGCTTCGTATATCATTTTGCCCCCTATTATGCCCAGCAGTATAAAAGTGATCCAATGGTCTATGCTGGTTATATATTTTTCAAAATATATTCCCAATGCCCAGCCTGCAAGAGGCATGCCTGCTTGAAAGCCTCCAAAGAAAAGCGCTATTATAAACGCATGCTTTATATTTAAGCGCTCCATGGCCAGCCCCCGGCATACCGCTACGGCAAAGGCGTCCATAGCCAATCCAAGCGCCAGCAGCACGAGTTCCAATATACTCATACTCTACCCCCAAATAAAAAAATCAAGCGCGTGCGCCTGATTTATGCAACCGGCTCATTGGCGCATGATTGCGTATGCCCGACGGATTATACATCCCGGCTTTAATGCGTTCATGAATAACGCTAGTTATTATAGATTATACAGGACGGCCTGTCAATTCATTCTTAGCTTCCTCAATTTTTTAAGCTTAAAATATAGCTCTTAAAAATTGGCATGAAAGCGCAAACGTATGGTCATAATATAAATAAAAAGAATGGGAGATATATGCATGAGTTCAGGCTGTCTTTCCAAAGATATAGAAAAAAATATTGCTTTTTTTCAGCCGTATGTGGATGAAAACGCCGACCTTTCCATGCGGCGGGGGGGTATAAATAATCCAAGGCAGACTAAATGCGCCGTAATGTTTCTGGAGGGAGTTACCGATCAGCAGCTTATAGAACAGGATATTCTGCGCAGCCTTTTGGAAACATATTGCAAGGCGAAAGATGTGGGCGAGGTTATGCGGACGGGCACGGCCAGCTCCCAGCAAATTGCGCTGGAAGGCCTGGACGAGACGCTGGAAATGCTTTTTTCGGGATTTACCGTGCTGCTTATTGACGGAGTGAATAAAGCCATAGTCGTGGATATGCATGGCGGGGCTTCCCGTTCTGTTGAGGAATCCTCTCTGGATAAAACTATTTTGGGCGCCCGGGACGGATTTGTGGAAAATCTGGTTCCTAATGTAGCGTTAATCAGGCGAAGATTGCGCACAAAGGAATTAGTAGTGCTTAACGTTTATATCGGACGCCAGACGAATACCCGCACAGCTATATTGTTTATGAAGGACAGATGCGACGCGCGCCTGCCCGAGATGATTAAAAGCAGGCTGGAAAACGCGCAGCTTGAACAGGTGCTCACAATAGGGGATGTTCGTCCGGTAATCTCAGATCAGAAAAGCATATTTCCTACTATTAAGGCTGTGGAACGGCCGGATACTGTATGCTCTATGCTGATTAAAGGCAAAGTTGCAGTTATATGCGATCAGCAGCCCATAGCGCTGGTTTCTCCCGCTTCATTTAAAGAGCTGTTTGAATCGCCTAATGACGCGGCCATAGGCAAACCGTTAGGGAAAATACTACAGTTTGTGAGAATGGCGGGTTTTATTATATCGGTAGCCCTCCCCGGCATATATATATCGCTTTTGGATTTTTCCCGCTCCCTTTTGCCCAGCGAAATGGCGAGCATGCTTATAGCCGCTGAAAGCATGGTGCCTATACCTCTTACAATAGAGGTTATTATAGTGGACCTTTTAGTTTTGCTTATATTTGAAGTGGGTATAAGCCTGCCCACCGTGCTGGGCGGCACGATAGGCGTATTCGGCTCTATTGTGCTGGGGCAGGCTTTAGTCAATTCCCAGTTTACATCCGAAGCCACCCTGCTTGTGGTTATAATATCCGCCATGAGCGGTTATATCATTTCTAATTATCCCTTGGCCAATTCTATACGTCTGCTGAGATACGGCGTAATAATTATGGCGAGCTTTTTCGGGCTGTTTGGCGTGAGCATAGCGCTGCTTCTGCTGATTTGCCGGCTCAACGCTTTAAGCACGCTGGGCTCTCCGTATATTTATTTTACAGCAAGACAGGATAAAGCAAAAAAGAAACGGGCAGTGACAATAGAAGAATATAAGAAACGCAGGAACATGGAATAGGAGAGATGAATTTGAACAGAACACCGCAGGAAATCAGCAGGGACAGCGTAAACGGCAGGCAGCTTGGCTATATTATCATAAATACCCTCATAGGCAGCGGAGTTTATGTGCTGCCCGGCTTGCTGGCCAAGGGCGCAGGACATGACGGCTGGCTGCTTACTTTGCTTATTACGCTTATTCCCATAATATATACTCTTTTAATCTGTACGTTCCTTAAACGCTCGGAACGCTCTTTTGCGGACGCTATGAAAGATATGATGGGCAAAGCGGGATGGATTGTCAGGGCGCTGTATGCGCTTATGCTGACGCTGTTCTGCATTGTTGCGCTTAAAACCATGAGCGAACTGATAGGCACTAATATGCTTCCCAGAACCCCTAATATAATAATAGAAGCCGTAATGATGCTCTGTGTGCTCTATGCCGCGAGCAAAGGCATGAAAGTAATAGGCAGAATCAATATAGTGCTTTTCGTTTGCTTTATCTGCCTTGCCGCCGCTTTTATTCTAAGCATAGACAAGGCGGATTTCCGCAATGTTCTGCCCATATCTGATTTAAGCGGCTGGAATGATCCGGTTTATGCCGTTTTTGCGGCCATGAGCTTTTTTATAGGGCTGGAAGTATTGTATACCTTTTATCCCTCGGTAAAAAATAAGGACAGGGGCAGAAATTATGCCGTTCTTGGCGTTCTGGCCTCGGGAGTGGGATTTGCAGTCATTAATTTTGCATGCGTGCTGGTTTTTGGAGAATATATGCTCTCGGATATAGGCTATTCTTCTATGCTTTTGCTGCGTTCAAGCACCAACGGCCTTTTTATAAGATTGTTTTTTACTCTGCTCTTTTTTAATCTTATGCTGATTAAGCCTCTGATTAACTGCGGATATGCCGCCAGCAGCGCCATACTGGAATTGGCGCCGCCTCTTAAAAAGAAACCCTGGATTACGCTGCTTGTTTGGGGCCTGGCGGTGGTTGTTACGGCTTCCTTGCTGCCTCCGGCGGACGAATTGGAAATTCTGTATATTATATTGCTCGTATTCGGAGGGTTATATGGGCTCCTGCTGCCCGTTATGGGCCTGATTAAATATCGCTCTGCTAAAAAGCGGTCGCGGGCTTCGGCTAAAAGCGGAATTTTATGGGCGGAGGGCAAAAAATGAGGTTTTTAAAGCTGTTTGCGGTTTTTCTTTTATGCGTCTCTTTGTGTTCGTGCTGGGATTCCATTCCTATAGAGGATTGCGCCCATCCGGTAATAGGAGCGTACGACGTGCCCGAAGACGGCAAGCAGGGCGTTACCGTTACGGGAATATATTATCAGTCTCTTTCAGGCGAGCCGGTCAGCGCTGAAATAATCAGCCTTACTGAAAGCAGCGTGGGCGAGACCAGGCAGAAGAGAGCGGGCTATAATTTTGAATCATGGAGCACAAGCATGCTGAACGTGCTAATGTACGGCAAGGAGCTCTCTCAAAAAGGGCTGTGGCCTTATATTGATATTATGTACCGCAGTCCGGGCACAAGCGCCACTATAAAGCTGGCCGTAGCTTCTGAACGGGCGGATAAAATTCTTAAGGAAGCTTCTCCCGAAGAGGAAGTGCGCGCGGCGTATATTACCAACGTTGTGCTGACTGCAAATGAGAACAGCTTGCTTCCCAGCTTGGATATAGTAGGCTTTATGAAGGATTATTATACTCCCGGCTGCAACAGCGTGCTGCCTATTGTGGGCCTGGATCCCGAAGGCAAGCCCGTGCTCTCTGGCGGAGCGGTTATGAAAAAGGACGTTATGGTGGGCGAGCTGGATTATGAGCAGACCAATATGTATGTGATGCTGCGCGAAAATCACAGTACGGGCATAATGGTGTACGAATGCGAATTAAGAGGGGAAAAATGCGAAGTGACGGCGCTTTGCAATATTTCCAGGCGTATAAAAACTAAAAAGCAGGGGGACAGCTTCAATTTTGAAATAACGCTGGATATTAACGCTGATGTTATGGAAATAAGCTCGCAGAACAGCATTACGCCCAGCGTGCAGGAGGTGGAAATTCTGGCGGAGGAGCTTAATAAAAATGTGGAGGACAGAGCTTATGAATATCTGAATTATATTCATAATGAGCTGGGGCTGGATAATCTGGGGCTGGCGCGGGAGGCTCTGGCGCTCGCGCGGGAGGGGCAAGAGAGATATGATACGGCTGAATTTTGGAAAAGCGTAACCGTTGCTGTGGACGCTCAAAGCGTATTGGAGGCGGTAACCCCTTAAAAACGGCGTTTTTAAAGCTTGGAAGGGCGGCTGCCCGCCGGCCGTAATGCCTATATGCTCTTATGGCATTGTCTGAAACCTCTTTAATATTAAAGAGGTTTTTGTATATTTATATGCCTGCTTGAAATTTTCATAATATGCCGCTTAAATAAACTGTATTGCGCTCCTGACCGCATGAAACTTTCAGAAGCATAGCATTAATAGTTTGTATTGTGCTCTCTAAGGTTAATATTCTCTCTTGTATGATGAAACAAAACTCTTATAATTAGTTATATGTGTATTTTTAAGGAGGTTTAATTTAGATGAAAAAAATAATATTCTGCGCGTCGGCCATTCTGCTTGCGCTGTCTGTCCTGGCAGGCTGCGCTCCTCGGGAAACGCCCGACGGCAGTCCGCAGAATACTAAGAGCGCGTCTCAAACGCAGAGCAATTACTCAACGGAGCAGGCTCAGCCGGAGCCTTCGCCCAGCGGAGAGCAGCCGTTTGGCGAATTGGTGCTGCCCAATATAGAAATACCCGATTCTTTTGAGAGCAAAAATGAGGAGATAGAGTTTATGTTTGAATATTATATGCAGGCCGTGCCCTCCATTACCTGGCTTCCCGATTATGATCCGGTGGGCTATCCGGGAATTAAGGCCTTATATTACGACGGGCTTAAAAATAACGGCGTTCAGACTAAAATATTTGCTTACATAGGCTTTCCGGAAGGCGCGTCTGCGGAGAATCCCGTTCCGGCCGTAGTGCTGCTGCATGGAGGAGGGGGCTTTGCCTTTCCTCAGTGGGTTAAGGTATGGAACGACAGAGGATACGCCGCTATTGCAATGTGCAATACGGGCTACCGTCCAAAGAACGGAAGCATAACCAGCTTTTACGACAGCAACGACTGGATTAAGAGCATTCCCGCCGAGGAGCGCAAGGAGGATTCCCGTATACTTATACCTGACAACGACGGAATGTCCTCCTATAACCGGGATGTGTCCCGTCAATGGATGTATCATGCCGTGGGCTCGGCCATTATGGCTAATAATTTGCTGCGCGCGGATGAGAGAATAGACAGCGATAAAATAGGCCTTACCGGCATATCCTGGGGCGGCGTTATAGCTTCCATAGCGATGGGCTATGATAACCGGTACGCCTTTAATATTCCCATATACGGGCATGCGCATCTGGGAGAAAGCCTTACCTGGATGAAAAATCATTTTACGCCGGGCGCAGTGGAGCTTTGGGACGCGAGCAAAAGGCTGGATAAGGTAACATCCCCCATTCTATGGCTGTGCTGGGCGGGGGATAACGCCTTTTCAATCAATACCAACAGCGCTTCATATATGGACACCGTCTCCAAATCGGTCTTTTCCATGCGTATGAATATGGGACACAGCCATGATTTGGGATGGATTCCCTATGAGAGCTATCGATTTGCCGACTGGGCCGTTAAAGGCGGCCTGCCCATGACTTCCATTAAGGAGCATCCGTCTTCGTCGTCGGGCAGGGATGTTGATTTAAGCGTGGAAATCCCAAGCGATACAACCGCCTTAAGCGCAATATGCTATTATATAGACGCGCCTCTTTCATATGGGGCGGATTCCAATATGGAGCAGGAATGGCAAAAGTGCGAATGCGAAGTTGATATTCAAAGCGGAAAAATAAATGCCCGGCTGCCTGAGGAGGCTAAAGGTTATTATGTGGAAATAACCAGCGTTTGTCCGCAGGGGAGCTATGTAACCAGCTCGGAATTTATAACGTTGGAATAGAGCGGAAAGAGTAATCAGAATATATTGCGTTTTTGGGGAGAAAGCTTTTCTCTTGCTGAGCGTATTTAAGAGCTTTTGGATATTTTGAGAAAGAGCGGCGGTTCTTTAGGGATGAAAGAATATTCTCCCTGCGGCGCGATTGCGGCATAATTGAATTATATGGAATGAGAAACGGCCCTCCCTTTTATTAAACGGCGCAGGGCTGTTTTTTTATTCAGGTATTGCCTTAGAGGAGTAAATATTATATAATTGTTTTAAAAGCATAGAAGTTAAACGGGATATATACGCGGGAACATAAATATGTTTTAATGCGCATATATAAATATGATAAGCTTGCCTGCGGGGCATTAATGGAGGAGGAAAAAATGTTTAAGGAAATTATGGACGTAACGCCAAAATGGGAAGAGCTGCCTGGATATGAGCAGCCTGATTATCCAGGCATTAAGGCGCTTTTATACGAGGGGCTCCCCAAAGGGGGAACGCCCACCCGAATTTTTGCCTATATGGGCGTGCCTGAAAACGCTTCGCCTGCGAATCCCGTTCCTGCTGTAGTGCTGGTGCACGGAGGGGGCGGGCATGCCTTTGCCGAATGGGTCAGAATCTGGAATGAGAGAGGCTATGCGGCTATAGCCATGGGCAATACCGGGCATTTCCCCAAAAGAGCGGGGAAGATTAATATTTATGCGCCTGAAGATTGGACGCATGAAATTGATGAAATGGAGCTGAAAGCGGACGGCTGGACTCTTATACCTGATAACGACGGCATGAAAAGCCATGAACAGGAATTAAGCAGTCAATGGATGTATCATGCTGTGGGAAGCGTTATATTGGCTCATAATCTGCTGCGTGCGGACGAGAGAATAGACAGCGGCAAAATAGGCGTTACCGGCATATCCTGGGGCGGAGTTATCACTTCCATAGTTATGAACCATGACAATAGATTTGCGTTTTATATTCCCGTATATGGATGCGCGCATTTGGGAGAGAGCCTTACATGGATGAAGGATTGTTTTACTCCCGGCGCCTTGAAGCTCTGGGACGCGAGCAGGAGGCTGAATTATTCATCTGCGCCTGTTTTATGGGTGTGCTGGGCCAGCGACGGGGCGTTTTCTATTAATACCAATAACGCTTCCTATGAGGATACCATTCAAAGGGCGGCGCTTTCCATGCGTATAGATATGCTTCACGGGCATGTGCAGGGCTGGGTTCCGCTGGAGATATATCGGTTTGCCGATTGGGCGGTTAAAGGCGGGCTCCCTCTAACTTCAGTCGTCAGACAGCCGGACGCTTCTTCAAAAAGAAATGTAGAGCTTGAGATTAAACAGGCTAAGGACGTATCGCGCGTTGAAGCAATTTGCTATTATATAACTGAGGAGCTTTCCTATAATGAGCAATCGGAGATTCAGCAGCAGTGGCAGGAGGTTAAATGCGATTATACTCCCCAAACGGGAGAGCTCAGGGCTGTGCTGCCCGAAAGCGCGCACAGCTATTATGTAGAGATAAGAAATTTTTGTGCCGACGGCTGCTATGTTGTCTCTTCTAAATTTATTACGCTTTAATCTTTCAGGGCAGTAAAAGAGCGTATGCTATAATGCGCGCCATTCCCCCGGCGCGGTATTTTGCCGCAAAGCGGCAAAATTAAGCCGCGCACGCGCGTTTTCCCAAAAGCAGAGCTTTTGGGAAAAGCACATGCGCGGCCGGCCCCGCCTTAGGCGGGGCGCCGCGCCGGGGGAATGGCGCGCATTATAGCATACGCTCTTTTTAACGTCTTTTACAGTTTTTTGAGCAGGTAATTCATATAGCTGCAAAAATATGCAAAAGCTATTCCCGGCTCTTCTAATTCAGGATTCCAGCGCTTAACCCATTCAAAGGAGATAAAGCCGCCGTAACATATATTTTCCAGTTCGCGCAATGCGTCCAAAGCGGGAATATCTCCGTAGCCCATCATTCTATAGCTGATTTTCCCGTTTTCCATAAAGGAATCTTTTATATGCACATGCTTAATATATCTGCCCAGAGCGGAGACGGCGCGCCCCGGAGTTTCGCCGTAAAAGCGCACGGTGTGATGTATATCCCAGAGCACGCCCATATTGCTTCTTCCGGCGGCCGAAAGGAAATCCTGCATTGCGCCCAGGGAAGCAAGCTGACCGTTGCTCTCTATAAGGGGGATAACAGAGGTATCCTTGGCGTAATCGCATAGCTGGCCGTAGAATTTGGCCGCCAGGCGCATATCTCCATTCTGAGGCTCGGGAGTGGGCTCGGCCATTACGCGGATATAGGGTATTTGAGCTTTGTCTGCCAGGTCAATATAGGCGCACGCCTCTCCGAAGGCTTCCTCCGCCTTGTTTTTATCCGCAAAATAAGCGCCAGAGGTTAGAATGGGTATTTCCAGGCCCATTTGATTAAGCTTGCTCATAGTGCCGTCCAGTTTGTCCGGCGCGAATATTTTTAAATCGGGGGCGTACATTTCGTCTCCCAGCCCGCGGAGTTCTACTCCCGACATGCCCAAATCCTTGGCTATGGCCAGTATTTCGTTCCATGTCCAGTTGGGACAGCCCAATGTTGAAAAGGATAATTTCATATTAATTTCATACCTTTCTTTCGGCGTGATATATATATTCTTAATATATTATGCGGTCTCTATGGAGGCGTCGGCCTGAAGATTAAGCAGCTCTATTGCCTGCTCGCGCAGGACGAACTTCTGAATCTTGCCGCTGGCCGTCATGGGGAAGGAGTCCATAAAACGCACATATCTGGGCACCTTATGCCTGCTCATCTGGGCGCGGAAATAATCCTTGACTTCTTCTTCAGTCATTTCCTGGCCCTGCTTGAGAATGATGCAGGCCATAATCTCCTCGCCGTACTGCTTGCTGGGCACGCCTATAACCTGGACGTCCTGCACCTTGGGATGAGTGTACATGAAATCCTCCAGCTCTTTAGGATAGATATTTTCGCCGCCGCGGATAATCATATCCTTAATTCTGCCGGTAATCTTATAATAGCCGTCCTCGTCCATTACCGCTAAATCGCCCAGATGCAGCCAGCCGTCTTTATCTATCGCCATAGCCGTCGCTTCGGGCATTTTATAATAGCCTTTCATTATATTATATCCGCGCGCGCAGAATTCGCCAACTACTCCCGGGCCTACCGTTTCGCCCGTTTCAGTATTTATAATTTTGCATTCCACCCCGGGCAGCGCGCGGCCCACTGTGGCCACCCGCTTTTCCAGGCTGTCGTCCGTCCGAGTCATGGTGCAGCCGGGGGAAGCCTCGGTCTGGCCGAAGGTAATGGTTATTTCGGGCATATGCATTTTCTCTATTACGTCCTGCATAACTTTTATGGGGCAGGGAGAGCCGGCCATAATGCCCGTGCGCATGTGGGAAAAATCAAAGGTGTCAAATTCGGGATGTTCAAGCATGGCTATGAACATGGTGGGCACTCCGTGCACGGCCGTGCATTTTTCAGAGGTAAGAGCGCGCATAACCTTTATAGGGGAAAACGCGTCAATAGGTACGAAAGAGGTGCCGTGGGTTATGCATGCCATGAGAGCCAGCACCATGCCGAAGCAATGAAAAAAGGGAACGGTTATGCAGAGCTTGTCCTGATCGGTAAATTTCATGCAGTCGCCTATTGCGCGCCCGTTATTGAGAATATTGTAATGGGTAAGCATTACGCCTTTTGGAAAGCCGGTTGTGCCCGAGGTGTACTGCATATTTACCACCTCGTGGCAGTCCAGGCTGTCTCTGACTGCCTTGAACTGTTCATAGGGCACTTGCTGCGCGATATTATAAAGCTCTTTCCAGGGCACCATGCCCTGAGGGCAGTCCTCTCCGGCGAAAACTATGGTTTTTAAGCAGGGCAGCTTGGGGCTGTCTATTTCGCCGGGCTTGGAATTGGCTAAATCAGGGCAAAGCTGCCGGACGCTTTCAACGTAGTCGTTATTTTTTGTGCCTCCAATCATAACAAGCAGCTTGGTATCGCTCTGTTTGAGCAGATATTCCAGCTCGAACACCTTATAATTGGTATTGACCGTTACCAGCACTCCGCCCATTTTGGCCGCGGCAAAAAAAGTCATAAGCCATTCGGGCACGTTAGTGGCCCATATGGCGATATGCTCTCCCTTTTTGACGCCCAGAGCCATGAAAGCGCGGGCAATGGTCTCAATTTCGTCGTTGAACTGCGACCAGGTGCGGCAATAATCGCGGTCGGTGTATTTTATGGCTTCCTTGTCGGGATATTTTTGGGCCAGTCCTTCCATAACGCCGCCAAGGGTTTGGGTAATAAAATCATCCATACTTTTAAGCCTCCTATATAAAAAAACAAACAGAATCTCTTCTGTCTTTTAAATTATAGCAAATTTTTTGAATTTGGCAAGCAAATTTGAGCCTTAAACCGGTTGAAGCTTTAAAAAACGCGCTGAGAGCGCGGGGATAGGCGGCCAATGATTCCTGCCTTTATGACGGGGCAAGCCTGAATCATTTAATAAACGCCTGTATTTTTGAGGGAAACAGTTTATAATTCCGGATTATTGGGGGCGGCCTGCGCTTTCATCAGACGGCGGTATTGGCTGGGCGTGTAGCCGGTAGCTTTTTTAAACTGCCTGGAAAAATAGCTGTAGTCGGATATGCCTACGCCGGCGGCTATTTCGTTCATTGGAATATCAGTATCCTTTAAAAGCCCGCGGGCTTTATTAAGCCGTGCGTTAGCTATATAGGCCATAGGCGGGAGACCGGTCTGCGATTTGAAAAAACGTATAAAGTAATTGGGATGCAGCGGCCAGAGGGCGGCCAATTCTTCTATTTTAATTTCCCTGCCGAGATTTTGCTCAATGTATTCCAAAACAACGGCTATACGCTGCTCATAGTTTTCATATTTTATATTGTCTGTGAAGATATTGCCCATGGAGGAAATAATTTTGAGCAGAGCGGATTTTTGCTTCAGCGGGCCCGAAAGAGGATGGGGAGCGGGATGGATTATGCTTTTAAAGAGGGAAAAAATAGCCGGGGCGTCCTGAACGGGCGCGCATACAGGCTTTTCAAAGCGTTCAAAAAGCCTGAAATTTCCGCATAGGAGAGTAAAATCCGCCCAGAATAATTCATAATGAGCCGCGGGGGCGGTAAAAGGCGAATGCGCGCCGGCCGGTATTAATATTAAAGCCGGAGCTTCCGCGTATAATTTCTGCCCGGGCGAATTGCAAAAAAGGCCGCCTGAATATAAGAAAATAAGCCGTTCGTTCTGCGTTTGGGCCTGATTATCCTGAGGGAAGCCGCAGCCTCCGTTAATATAATTGATTTTTAATTTGCCGGGCATGTGCCTGTATGTTGTGTCCGGAGCCATAATCTACCGTCCAAACGCAAAAAATTTTAATCTGGTTAGTTTTATACTAGTTTATGTTAGTTTGCTTCATTTCATATCTATTATATCTCTGTTAGAATTAAGGTGTCAATATTAAAAATCTCTTGGAGGATATACGCTATGAATAAAATACAGGCTCGCAGCTTGAAATGCGAATATTTCGCCAATCCGCTGGGAATAGACGTTCCCTTTCCCCGCCTGTCCTGGCAAATCTGCCAGCAGAAACGGGGCGCGGCCCAAAGCGCTTACAGAATTTTTATAAGCCTTTCTCAGGCGGAGGCGGCCGCCGGCCGGGGAGAAATCTGGGACAGCGGCAAAATACTCTCTGAAAAATGTACGGCCATTGAATACAGCGGCCTGCCTTTAAAGAGCCGCACGCGCTATTTTTGGAGCGTGCTCCTATATGATAAGGACGGCGTCTGCGGGGAATTGAGCGAAACGGCGTGGTTTGAAACCGCTCTTATGCGGCCGGACGAATGGCAGGGGTGCTGGCTGGGAATGCCATGCGGGGGGCCTGCCCAGCTTATACGCAGGGAATTTACTCTGGAAAAGGAAATAGCGAGCGCGCGGGTGTATATTGCGGGGCTGGGTTATTATGAATTGTATCTCAACGGGCAAAAGCAGGGCGTAAACGTTATGGATCCGGGCTATACCGATTATTCCAAACGGGTGTTTTATGTCACTTATGACGTGACCGGCTCCCTGAACAGGGGTGAAAATTGCATAGGGGTAATGCTGGGTATGGGATGGCATAAGCATCCGGAATTTATTTTGCAGATGCACGTTGCCTTTACGGACGGCAGCGAATTTTCCCTCTGCACTCAGCCTGTGAGCTGGGATATGTTCACGGCTCCTATAACGTATAATAATATTTACAGCGGCGAGCATTATGATTATCGCTTTGAAGTGGAAAACTGGTGCAGGGTGGCTCCCAATCTAATAAAAGAGCATCCGCGCAAAGGCTGGGAGGTTTACGCCAATTTTATGCCCTGGCCCGGACATGACGAGAATCCGGAATATTCCGACACGCTGCATAAGAGTTATTATTGCCTGGAGGCCGAGGCGCCCGGAGGCAGGCTTCAGGCTCAGCCTATTGAGCCCATCAGGGTAGTTAAGCGGCTTAAGGCATTAAAAATTACTCAGCCTAAGGAGGGCGTGTATGTAATTGATTTCGGCCAAAATATAGCGGGCTGGGCCAGCATGAAAATAGATGGGATTAAAGATCAATTTATAACCATAGGATATTCGGAAATCCTGCATGAGGACGGCACAATCAATCAGGATTATCTTAAGGCGGCTGAAAATTACGGCAGCTCTGTCGCCATGCAGACGGATGTTTACAGGCTCAAGGGAGGCAGGCAGATTTTTGAGGCGCATTTCACATATCATGGTTTCAGATATATACAGGTTACCGGCCTGCTTAAGGAGCCGGAAGAGGATATGTTCGAGGCGTGCGTGGTGCGGTCAAGCGTGGATGAAATCGGGCGTTTTGAATGCGGGGATGAATTAATAAACAAAATTCAGGAGAATATCCTTTGGGGCGAGCAGACCAATCTGCATTCCATTCCTACCGACTGCCCCCAGCGGGACGAGCGTATGGGATGGCTCAACGATATGACCGCGCGTTATGAGGAGGCCGTATATAATTTTAATATGGTGCATATCTACGAAAAGTGGGCGCAGGATATAACGGACGCGCAGGAGCCCATAAGCGGAGCCATACCTGATACCGCGCCCCTGAAGAGAGGGCAGAGGCCGGCCGATCCGTGCGTGGCTTCATATCTTTTAGTATCTAAGGCCATATATGATCATTATGCCAATAAGCGTTCTATAGCCAATCAATACGACGGTATGAAAAAATGGACGGATTTTCTTTACAGACAGAGCCGCAACGGAATTCTGGAATATAGTTATTGGGGAGATTGGGCGGGCCCCAAGGAATTTACTACCCGCCAGATGTGCGATGCGATAAGCAGCGTTACTCCGGGCGAACTTATAAGCACGGGCTATCTTTATTATGATTTAAAGCTTATGCAGGGGTTTGCCGAGATTCTGGAAAGGAAAGAGGACGCGGCTGATTTTTCGGCCAGGGCGGAGCTCATAAAAGAAGCGTTTATAAAGGAATTTTTCAATGAGGAATTGGGATATGTTGGCACAAACAGCCAGGGCTGCAACGCTTTTGCGCTTTATATGGGCCTTGTGCCCGCCGGAAGGGAGCAGGATGTCGCCCGGCATTTGGCCGAAGATGTTAAAGCGCGGGGATATCATCTTACTACGGGCAATCTCTGCACCAAGTATCTGCCCGAAATGCTGACCGAATACGGCTATGTGGACGCAGCCTATAAATTACTGACTCAGACCACAGAGCCAAGCTGGGGCTATATGATTAAAATGGGCGCTACGACCATATGGGAGCGCTGGGAATATGCTACAAGCTGGGGCATGAATTCGCATAATCATCCAATGTATGCCAGCGTGAGCGCGTGGTTTTATAAATATCTGGCCGGCATTTCGCCTGTTGAGGGTTCGGGTTTTTCGCAGCTTGTTATAAAGCCTTATCTCCCTTCTGAATTGAACAGAGCGGGAGCGTCCGTTCAGACCGTTTTGGGAGAGGTTTGCAGCTCATGGGAGCGCCAAAACGGAGAGTTCAGCTTGAAATTGAGTATTCCTGCGGGCAGCAGGGCGCAGGTGCATATTCCGCTTTTAGGCAAAACCATTACTGAGAGCGGGCAGCTTATATATGACGGCGCGTTTTCTGCCGTCCAGGGCCTCAGGCTGCTGGGCGTAACGCAGGAGCGTGTAATTCTCGAATGCGTTTCGGGAAATTATTGTTTTATTGTTAAGTAATTCGCCGTATCGGGGAGGAATATTTTTAGGCGGATTATAATTTAAGGCGCCTCTTAAAACCCGTTCAAGGCGTAAAAGGTTTTTATTAAAAGG
>ULTY01038102.1_pt1 | contig 14768 bp, 8 predicted proteins | sample 1958021 | NCBI WGS metagenome assembly ULTY01 (sample SAMEA4835746, study PRJEB28245) | human gut metagenome | biome: gut microbiome; material: fecal sample | place: Denmark | collected 2008 | reverse complement strand
GTCGGGCGGATGAACATGTTAGTTACGAAGTGAGCCTGCCATGCCACTTCCATGATGAAACGTACTTTCATACGAGTAGCGGGGTTGGCACCACAGAAGGTATCAACAACAAACAGACGCTTGCCGCTCAGCTGCTTAACAGCTTTAGCTTTCAAGTCAGCCCAAGCTTCTTCAGAGCAAGGTTTGTTGTCGTTTTTGTATTCTTCAGAAGTCCACCATACAGAATCCTTGCTGGCTTCATTCATTACGAAGAATTTATCTTTAGGAGAACGACCGGTATAGATACCTGTCATTACATTTACAGCACCCAGTTCAGTTACCTGACCTTTTTCAAAACCTTCCAAACCTGGTTTGGTTTCTTCTGCGAACAGTACATCGTAAGACGGGTTGTGGATAATTTCCTTCACGTCTTGGATACCGTACTTGCTTAAATCTAAATTTGCCATTTCTTTTAATGATTTAAAATGTTGGTATTTGGTTTATAATCTCTTTCCTTAATCTCTTTTTACCTTTGATTTACAAGGGAAAACGGGTGTAGAAAAGCTCTTTTTTTCCTGCTTTTCAGCAGGTCCCTTGTTTTTCGCCTACAAAAGTAATACTTTCTTTTTAAAGAAAAGCTCTATTAGAGAAATTTTTCTCTAATAGGAAATCTTTTATAAAACCATAACAATATCTGCTAACTGAATGTTGCAAATTGAGTGAAATTCGTTTACTTTGCAGCAAATTTTAATGTGCTAATGTGCTGATATGCCAATGTGCTAATTGCCATGCGGCATTACGTACACCACATTTGCACATTAGCATATTTGCACATTAGCACATTTATAGTTATGAAGGTTATCAACTTTGCCGAGACAAATTCTGTCTTGAACCAATACGTGGCGGAAATTCGTGATGTAGCAGTCCAGGGCGACCGTATGCGTTTCCGCCGTAATATTGAACGCATTGGAGAGATAATGGCGTATGAAATGAGTAAGGAACTGACGTATTCTGTCAAGCAGGTACAGACTCCCTTGGGGGTGGCGTCGGTCAGCACACCCGATGACGAGGTGGTGATTGCCACTGTTTTCCGTGCCGGATTGCCTTTGCATACTGGATTCTTGAATATGTTCGACCATGCCGGGAACGCTTTTGTTTCCGCTTACCGTTATTATAAGGATAAGGAATGCCGTACGGTGGATGTACACATCGAATACATCGCTACTCCGGATTTGTCCAAGAAGACATTATTGATTGTAGACCCGATGCTTGCCACGGGAGAAAGTATGGAATTGGCCTGGAAGGCCTTCGTCACCAAGGGGATGCCGGCCAAGTTGCAGATAGCTTGTGTCATAGCCAGCCGGCAGGGCGTAGAGCATCTGGAAAAGCTGTTCCCTGGAGATGAAGTGACCTTGTGGTGTGCAGCAATCGACCCGGAGATGAACGAGCATTCCTATATCGTTCCCGGGCTGGGAGATGCCGGAGATTTGGCGTTCGGTGACAAGATATAAGGTTCATATATCTTTTCCATCAGCCTTTTCCCAAGTGCGGGCCTATAATGACCCGGTTCATAATAATTGTGGATGTCTTCCGTGTATTCGTTGATACCGGTGAAATCAAATACATTCCGTTTTCCGAAGAAGCGCTTCAGTGTCTTTACGTCGGCAGGGTTTATGTTGACTTGCAGGTAGTCGGGACTGATAATGATTTTTACATCGGTATCATGTTTCCGGCAAATCCACTTTATTTCCTGCAACAGATTGATTTGCTTTTCCCTGAGCACTTGGGGGGCTTCCCGGTATTTCCCGTCTCTATAATTCTTCATTTTCTCTTTGGTGAATTCTCCTTTCCGGTTTTCCCAGTACTTATCTCCCTCTTCCTTTATCATTTTCTCTCTGGGATTTAACACGTCATTGGTTACCGGGTTTCGGGTGGAGCCATAGGGGTTTATAACCCCTTTCATGTAAGGGCGATAGGTATGGAACAGCTTGTAGTCCAGATAGGGGAAGAGAAAGTTCGGGTAGAAGAAGGCTTGGCAGAATTCCTTCTGAAACTTGAAGCTGCTTATTCCCGATATGGCGGGTGGCAGAATGTTGGAATGTCCGGTCAGGCAACGGTCGTTGTGCAATGATTCCTTGTCGATAATCAGCAGCAGGTTCTTGATTGTTGCACCTGCCTTGTCCAGTGCCTTCAGCTTCAGGCAGACGGCGGCAAGGCTTTCGGCATTTCCGAATAGCCGTACGGCTCTTCCGCCGTGGAGGTATTTCTCCCATTCATGGCATTGATAAGCCATAGTGCAGGAGTTTCCCATGATATAGGAGTCGATGGGGATGGTATCCCGATTGTTCAGATACATCTGCCACCCCACGTGCCCTTCGTTTAGTACAACCGGGGTTTGGTCGTATCGTTCATAGTTCTTCAGGACCATGAAAGGGTCGTCCAGGAAATAGACTGCCAGTAGGGCTATAAAAGGGATAAAAAGGATAAAGAGCTTTTTCATGAAACGTATGGCTGCGTTCCGTTCGCTGTTTTTCTTCATCATGTGTCTTTATTGTCAAAATTGTAAATATATGAAGCTGTCCGAGTTGAACTGTCCCAGTGTGAAAAGTATTATGGCGAGCAGATAATAGATACTCCATCTTACGGCTGCCGGCTGTCGTCCGAGGGCTTCTAGCAAATCATGCTTGGACATGAAATATTCGTAAACCAATATCAGTACGAGTGCGCTTCCTGCCACAATGCTGTTGTGGTCCGGCATTCCGATGTTCATTTCCTTCCAACTGTAATGTACGCCGAAGGAGAGGTGGCTGATGTAGTGGAACGCTTCGGCCATGGAGCCCGCCCGGAAGAATATCAGAGATACGGCAAAAAGTAGGTAGGTCCTTACGACGGATAATGTGGCATATAAGCGGCTTCCCAATTGGGCTTTCAGTCTGCGGTGAAATGCTGTGGTCTTCATCTCGTAGAAGATGATGACACCTTGAATTAGTCCGTAGACAGCGAAGTTCCATCCGGCACCATGCCAGATACCCAGTCCCGTGAAGGTCAGCGCCAGACTTAGAAATACGCCCCATTGTCCCCATCCACGCAGGTTCGAGGACAACGGGAGGTACAGATAGTCGCGTACCCAGAATGAAAGCGACATGTGCCATCGGCGCCAGAAGTCGGCAGTGGTCTGTGCAATGAACGGCCGGTTGAAGTTTGGGCTGAGCTTGAATCCCAGCATGCGCGCTCCTCCCAATGCGATGTCGGTATATCCGGAGAAGTCGGCATACAGCTCTATCGGATATAGGAGGCATGCCATCAGCAATTGCACGCCCGAGGCTGTGTATACCGACCCGAAGACACCGTCTATGTATGGGGCGATGGAGTCGGCCAGTATCAGTTTCTTTATTAGTCCCACGACAATCAGTCTCATTCCGTAGACCATGGATGTATAGTCCGTAGCTTTGCAGGACTTCAGTTGGGGGAGCATGTCACTTGCTCTTTCTATGGGACCGGAAAGGAACTTCATGAAGAAGAGCATGTATATCATGAAGTCGGGCAGGCTCTTTTCCGGTTCTTCTTCTTGCCAATAGATTTCTGTCAGGTACGAAATGGCCTGGAAAGTATAGAAAGAGATTCCCAGCGGAAAAAGGATGTGGCAGTCTGTAAGCCGGTCGGCATACCGGAATGCCAACCAGCTCACGACCAGAAAACACACACCTGAAAAATAAATTCCCTTCATGCTGCTTTCCCGCTTGGTCTGTCCTATCCATTTGCCAAGGTAGAAGGTGGTAAGCGTGAGGATGAAGGCCGTTATCAGAAAAGTGAGGTGGTAGAAGCCTATGAAGAGGCAGCTGGCTGTCAGTAAGGTCGCTTTTCTGAATCGTGAAGGAAGCGTATGGTATAGAATGAAAGTACACGCAAACAGTACGACGAAGTTCAGGGATATGAATGACATTTCCTAGTTGGTTTTGGTTAAAATGGCATGGCAGATGTCTCCCACGTTTTTGAGTTTTACAATATCTCTGAAGGTGAAGCGTACATTGAATTTCTTCTCTATCTTGTTTATCAGTTGCATGTTGGTCAGTGAATCCCATCCTTCCACATTCTGGGCGGTGGTCTCATTGTCAAGTACAATGTTCTCTCTTTTCAGTACCTCCCGAAAGATGAGGCTCATTTCATTCAAAATAGTCTGTGTATCCATTGTCAAGTTTAAATTAGTTCTTGTATTTTCTTTCTGTCTGTTTTGCTACTGGTGTTCAGCGGAAACTGTTCCAGGCAATGCATATGCTTGGGAATCATGTAGTAGGGAAGCCTGCTATACAGATATTCCTCTATCTGCTGTTTGTCGAGCTGTTTCTTCTCTACGACGAGATGTAGTTCGCACTGATTGCCGTTGTCGTATTTGGGAATGACGACTACACGGCATTCACCGTTGAAAAAGTTTTTTGCCACATGTTCAATCTCGCTCAGCTCGATGCGAAATCCTTGTATCTTTATCTGTGAGTCTTTTCGTCCGCAATAGATGATGTCACCGTCGGCATCCATCCGGCAGAGGTCTCCCGTCTTGTAGTATACTTTTCCATTGGCGGTCTCTACGAGGCATTCCCCGTTTTTTTCGGGAGCATTCCAGTATCCACCCATCACTTGATTGCCGCTAATCCATAGTTCGCCGGTTTCTCCGGTAGGCAGCGGGCGACCGTCGTTATCCATAATTAGGGCATCGATGCCTTCGAAAGGCCTTCCGATAGCGGTCATGCCGTTGTGATGCTTGCAGGAGGTGACGGGTATCCGGTAGGCAGTGCAGTAGATGGTTCCCTCTGTCGGTCCGTATAGGTTTATGAAAGAGGCATTGGGGACACATTTTCTGAAAGCATCCAACAGCTCCGCGTCAGAAGCCTCGGCAGTAACCACTAGATATCTAAGTGCGGGGAGGTGTATCTCCGGAAAATAGGGACGTAGCAGCTGGAGCAGTGAAGGGGCCACGGCAGCGAAGGTCAGGTCGTATTTTTCCAGAGTTTCAATTACGTTGATGTATTTCACGCCTTCCGGAGAAACGGTGTATATGCAAGCACCCAGCGTCAGCGGATATAGAAAGGATACGATGGAAACGTCGAAAGTGAGTTCGAACATCTGCAGCATCCGGTCGTTCTCGTCCAGTTGCCAGTCGAGGCGGTGATAGGCGGTATAGAAAGCATTCAGGTTACGGCGGGAGATGGGTACTCCTTTGGGTTCGCCTGTGCTTCCGGAGGTAAAGATGATGTAGGCATTTTCCTCTTCTGCCGTATGGAGGATGTCTTCTGCGGCATGGAACGTGGCGGAGTTCTCTGCCTGCTCTATTTCGGAGGTACATATCAGTTCCAGATTCCGGGTGTCGAGGTTCAAGACATGGATATTCTCGGTATGCAGCACGAGGCGGATGCCTGCCGAGTCGGCAATTCTGTCGTTCCTATGTTTGGGGTAGGAAGGATGGAGGATGACGTATGTCTTTCCGCAAATCAGTGCAGATAGTATGGATGCGTATGTTTCCAGTCTGTTTTCTGCGACGATGCCGATAATTTTGTCTTCTCTGTCCTTGAATAGGGAGGATATTTTCTGTACGCAAGTTGCCAGCTCTCCATAAGTGCAGGCCGTGTCTTCGATGACGAATGCCGGTCGGTCGGCATATTTGCCGAAGGCTTTCATGATGTCGCCAATCAAGTCATTTGGATACTTTTTCATTTAGTCCGTTATGTTATAGTTCAGTTTTTGCGGAAGCGATGTTTGTCCGTCGTTCATTAAAGACAGTGGTTTCCCGCAATCTCCCTACCGGGAAATCCTTAAGATTTCTAAAAAAGGAGGGATACTGTTCGGAATAAAAGAAACAGAGGGGGCAAATACATACTCACCACAGGATAGCACGGATTAACACTGCTAAAAGCTCTTTATTATCAGAACTCCTAAGGCAATCTGTGTTAATCCGTGTTATTCTGTGGTGAGTATGATATACTCTTCGGGCAAAATGGGTTTGCGAACAAAGTCCTTATTTTGCCCAGAACAGTTTGTGGTAGTAAGTGTCTTCGGCTGACACCTCTTTATAGTAGGGATTGTAGTTGACTTCCGTATTCGGGTATCTCCAGCGGTTCGGCACATTTGTGATGGTACCGGCCACTTCGGGGAAGGCTAGGCCGGACGGATAGCCGGTACGTCGGATATCACTCCATGCCTCACGACTGGCTAGGAAACCGAAATGCAGCCACTTTTGGGTAATGATGGCATCCAGCTTGTCTGTATATTTCGTGCTGTTCCATTTGGCAGCGGCGAAAGAGGCGGTTTCTTCGGCGGTAGGGGCATCATACCGGCGTGCGTTTTCACCCGTACTTACCGAATCGTAATAGTAGTAAAGCGTGATGGACTGGCTGACAGCCTTTTTGAACTCTTCTTCCGCTTTCGCTTCATTCTTTGCCACTCCATACCCCATTTCATAGGCTTCCGCTTTCAGGAAATGGATTTCGGGTGAGGCCATTATCAGCATGTCGAATTTGTCGTTTTCCCAAAAGAAACCTTTCTGCGTGATTTGTGAGAAACCGGTGTTGCTGGTATTGACTTCGTCTTGTGCCTGCGAGTTGTAATATTCCGTCAGCTCATCCGCCACGGTAAGGTCTGTACCCAGATAACGGTGCTCGTCCAATTGACCGGTGTTCTGGTTGGTAATCTTCACGGGATTGAAGTTGAGCAGGATGCGCGGGTCGTCTTCTCCTTTCACATAAACGCCGCTCAGTGGGTCATTGCTGGTCATATCATAGTTGCCATGGCCCAGCATGCGGTCGATGATGGCGCCCGAAGCAAGTCGGTTGGTTACCCAGTCACCCAGTCCGTGGCCTGCGGTGAAGTTCAGTTGCCCAGACTTCTGGTTGACAATGAGAATGTTGTTTTCTTGTTCCTCTATCAACGGATAGGCTGACGGATTTTCCAGGATTTCCTTGATGGCGGTACGGCCTTCCGCCTGCAAGTCTCCTTGCGCGGCTACGCGCATGGCAAGGCGCAGTCGCAAGGAGTTTGCATAGCGTTCCCATTTGTCCATGTCCCCGTTGTTGATAAAGTCTTGTGTATTGAAGTTCCTCGGTGTGGGGATGGAACGGAACCGTGGAGCAATTTCTTTGAGCTCATCAAGAATGGTTTTATAAATATCCTCGGCCTTGTCATAATGAGCATACGATTTACCTACATCGTTGGTAAGCGGCAGCGTACAAGCTTCCGAGAAAGGCATATCCCCGAAAACGTCCACTGTGGCGGCAAAGAAATCGTACAACTGTACTTTGGCGGCAAGATAGAATGCCTCGTCCTGGGCTTGTTCTGCCGAGCTTTCTTCCTCGTAGAGAGATTCCAGCTTACGGAACTGGGCCAGTGCCGAATACACATTGTCCCACTGTCCGTCAATAGCGGGTATATAGCCGGGGGTATACATATCCGTAGTGTTGGAGTAGCCGAAGGTTTGTGCATACTTGCCCGTAAACTGTGAATCGAATCCGAAGAACCGGTTGTATTCGTAAACATCATAGTCCTTTACTTTTTGGAAGACTCCTACCATCAGATTACTGATGGTGACTTGGGTTACTTTGGAGGGGTCTTCGTATTTGCTGTCGAAGTCATAATCCGTACAGCTTGATGTTGTCAAGAGGAATGCTCCCAATGAAACAAGAGATAATATCTTTGTCTTTTTCATACTCTTTGTTGTTTTTTGGATGGTTGTTTTGTCAGAAACTTGCACGAAGTGAAACACCGAAACTGCGGGTAGCTGTGGTAGAACTTCCCACGGTAGCCTGGTTGGCCCAGGATGTTCCGACGGACGACTCCGCATCGTAGTTTTTCAGTGCTTTGTAGAAGTAGAAGAGGTTACGTCCGAAGACCGACACACTCAGCCGGCCCAGTCCCAGTTTGGAAATCATCTTTTCGGGAAACTGGTAGCCGATGGTCAATTCACGCAGTTTGACATAAGAATTGTCGAATACCGAATGGCGGTATGTCAGCTGTTCGGCCTCCGTTCCCCAATTATAGGTGGTGTTGTAGTAATAGCCTGCCGGAATGATACGTGTGTTTCTTTCGCCAGTGGAGGCCACTACACCCGGAAGGATGATGCCGTCGTGGTAGATTATCTCTCCGTTGGGGCCGGCACCCGTGGAAGGGTCTACTTGTACCGGAATTCCGCTGGAATTGTTGTCGCCCGGATAGTAATAGGACAGTCCGCCGTGTTCCGTATCACGGTACTTCAGGGATTCGGGTGTCAGACCCACTGCGGTGGCATATTGGTTCATTTCGTTGATGACATCTCCTCCGATGCGGAAGTCGATACTGAAATCGAGGAATACATTCTTGTAGGAGAAAGAGTTGAATAGACCTCCTACGCCTGCCGGATTGATGTTGCCGACTTTCTGCAATTCGGTTTGGTTGAGGTAAAGCCCTTTATCGGAAACGAGGTACTCACCGTTTTCGTTCACCTGGGGAACCTGTGCATAGATGTCACCCATTGGCTGGCCTTCCACAGCTTGTATTTTTATTCCGCTGCCTCCGGAGTTGAGTATTTCCAGATAGGGCACTCCATCGGTCAGTTTCACTACTTTGTTCTTATATACACCATAGTTGGCTGTCAGGTTCCAGCGGAAATCTCTGGTCAGTATGGGAGTGGCACTGATTGATATATCCCAGCCGTGGTTGGCTACCTCGCCCACATTCATCAACACATTCTTTACGCCTGATGTGGAAGGTTGCGGCGTGGAGAGTATCTGGTCCTTTACACGGTTGTTGTAGTAAGATACATCTATACCCAACCGGTTGTTTAAGAACTTGCTTTCCAGACCTATCTCGTATTCGTACTTCTTTTCCGGATGGATATCTGCATTCCCCCATGAAGAGGGAATGGTGTTCCAGGTGAATCCGTTGTCCGAACCTTGCTCGTAGACGATATTGGCGGTATAGGTTTCAGGAGCATTTCCTACGATACCGTATGAGAGGCGCAGTTTTCCATAGTTCCACCATGACGGCATGTGGAAGGCTTGGGTGAAGAGGAAACTCAGATTGGCGGAAGGATAGAAAAAACTCTGGTCTTTTAGGGTAGACGAGCGTTCCTGGCGTCCGGTCAGTTCAAGGAATAGATAGTTGTCCCATCCCAGGCTCAGTGTACCCATATAGCCGGTTTTCAGTAGTTCCATACGTTGCAGAGTACTGCTTGGCGTGTAGCGGCTGGCATTGAGGTCGAACCAGTTTTCCGTGACAAGCCCGCCATTGGTGGAGACCCTGATATTGTTCATATTTTCGTAGCGTCCGGTCCAGCCTACGGTGGCGGCAATGTCGAAGCGGTTGATATTATAGTTGAAGTTCAACATAACATCTCCATAAACAATGTCGTAACGGCGGTTGATGGACTGGAAGCTGCCGTTGGGGTCGTATAGGGAATTGGGTTGTTCGCTTTCATATTTCAGTGTTTGCTTCACATCTGTGATATCAGTTGAAACCTGGGCACGCAGACTCAGCCAGTTGGTTATCTGCCAGGTGGGGCGAATCATACCGATGAGCCGGTTCTCTGTCTCGTCGCTATGGTGATGGTACATATTCCACAGCATGTTGTTCACTCCGGTGGCGTAACTGGGGTCGTAGGCCCATGATTCCTCGGGAGTCAGCGTGGCGTTTCCTCCGACAAAGGTATTACGGTATCCCAGACTGGTGACGTAACTTTGTTTCAGATAGGGAATGTCCAGGAAGGTGGAGAACATGTTGCCGAAACCGCTGTATAGGTTGAGCGAGGTTTGCGGGCGGTCTTCTACATTCTGTACGATGTAGTTAAGGGAGTATTCCAGTTTCAGCGGTTTCGCCAGTTGATACGAACCGGTCAGCTTGAAGTTGTGTTTGGTGAAGCTTCCGGTCAGGGCATTGGGAATCTCGTCCATGAATGTGTAGGAGAAGCGGTTGCTGGTGGTTTCCGTCCCTTGTGAGATGGCGAGATTGTAGGTCTGGGTCCAGCCGGTGCGAAACAACTCTTTCCACGGGTTGTCGGTCAGTGCCTGGTAGGGGCGCATCTTCCCGTCCCAGTAAAGTACCTCGCTGCCGTCGTATTTTGGGCCGAAGGACAAGGTGGTGGAACGGAGGCTTTTGTAGCTTTGTCCGTTTAGGGTTCTCTGATAGAAGCCTCCCGTCTGTTTCTCATAATCGCTGTATGCGGTGTTGTAGGTTCCCGGCCCGTATACGGTCTGTACTTTTGGCAGATAAGCCGGTAAGTTTGCCATGACTTGGGCATTGAAGTCCACCGTCAGCTTGCCGCTTTTGGCGCGCTTGCTAGTGATGACTACCGCACCGTTTGCAGCCTCCGAGCCGTAGAGAGCTGTGGCGGAAGCTCCTTTCAGAATACTGAGGCTCTCGATGTCCTCTGGGTTGATGTCTACCAGACCATTGGAACGGATTTGTCCGTCGTTGCCAAATTCGGCGAAGTCCGTGCTTTTACCCGTGCCGCCGTTGCGGATGGGTACACCGTCCAGAATGATGAGTGGCTGGTTATTTCCAGTGATGGAAGTCAGTCCGCGTACGTTGATGGAGACAGCTCCGGCAGAACCGCCTTGTGTCTGTGTGATGCGGACTCCCGGTGCTTTACCGTACATGGCAGAGGCAAAGTTGGGTGCTCCTGCCTTTACCAATTCGTCTGCACTGATGGTACTGATGGCATAGCCGACACGTTTCGTGTCTTTTTTGATACCCATTGCCGTTACTACGACTTCTTTCAGTTGCTGGGTATCTTCGCTGAGTGTAATCTTCAGGTCGCCTTGCTTTTTTCGTTTTGCCAGGTTTATCTCCCGGGTAGCATAGCCCATGTAAGCGATAGAGAGTGTTGCATCTGCAGGAACGGTCAGTGTGAAGTTGCCGTCCACATCGGTAATGACGCCGTTGTTGGTGCCTTTCTGTATGACGCTGGCACCGATAAGCGGTTCTCCCGTTACATCTCTTACAATGCCTGTAATGGTTCGGTTCTCTTGTGCAAAGGCTGTTCCGGTGAAAAGAAATGTTAATAACCAACTTGCAATAATCAAACTTTTTTGGAAGTGCGACGCTGAATGTGGAATGTCACACCGTTTTCTCATCCTGATTTTCATACTACTGAAAAATAATTGATTTATCTTATTATAAATGTTACGTCCTTTCGGCGGATATTTTAGCAAGAGGTATGCCAAACGAAAGGCAGACTATCCTTTTAAGAATGAATGATATTGATAATCAATTGCTTATTTTCTATCGGGAAAAAGGGAAGTTCGGGTGTTTGTGGTGTGGAGATGTGGAAAAAATCCACAGTAGGTATTCCACAATTTCCCTCTCTTCCCTTGAAGTCTTGTTGTCGACCCTTATTGGTAGCCTTGTTCATCGGAGGTATGCTCTATCACTACAATAAAATCTGGTGCAGTTGCAGTGGTTGCATTTTTTTTCAGGGTGGGAGTGTTTTTGACCTTTATCCGGGAAGGATTACTCGAACGAAAGAGCTATCAGCCTGCGGTTTGTGAGATTGATATTAAGCCAGTATAAATCAGAGAATCACTTTCAAAATGTGACTACTATGGTTACTGTGGCAAATATAGTTATTCTTGATGGAAGAACTGCATGTTTGGCGTAATAAGTATCTATGTTTGGGAGAGAAAGGATAGGGAGGTACTCTTACTTTTAGGAAATTAATATCATGTTTGCACCTTATTTGTTTCGTGCAAACATGATATTAATAAATCTTAGTGGTTTATTTTACTTCCCACGTATCATTCGTCATCAATAACTCCTCGAAGTTGTGATACTTCTTCTTGGCAGACACCTCTTCGATTTGTTCATGAACAGCATCGTCGTAAGTAGGAGCTTCCACATCGCGGATAACACCGAGTGCAATCGGGAAGTCGGGACCTTCCATCAGGGCAAGCTTCAGTTGCAGGGTGTTGTCCATGCAGTGGGCATCGTGGATGAGGATATCCTTCTCTGTAATGCCGTTCTCACCGAGTTTCACGACTTTTAGACCAAAGCCTTCCTGCATCAGTCCGTATTCGTTGTTCTCGCCGAAGAGCATTGGTTCGCCGTGTTTCAAGTAGATAGCATTCTTGGCGCGGTCTTCCTTTTTGGCTACGGAGTCATGCGTACCGTTATTGAAGATAACGCAGTTTTGCAGAATCTCGCAAACGGAAGCCCCTTTGTGAGCCATGGCTGCCTTCAATATTTCCACTGTCCCCGGAGCATCGGTAGCTACCGCGCGGGCAAAGAAACGGCCGCGGGCACCGAAGCAAAGCTCTGCCGGGTGGAATGGATCTTCTACCGTACCATAGGGAGACGACTTGCTGACGAAACCACGTGGAGAGGTCGGAGAATATTGACCTTTGGTCAGACCGTAGATGCGGTTGTTCAGCAGAATCATGTTCAGGTCGATGTTACGGCGTACGGCGTGGATGAAGTGATTACCGCCGATGGCCAGACCGTCACCGTCGCCGGAGATTTGCCATACCGTCAGGTTGGGATTGGCAACCTTGGCACCTGTAGAGATGGCAGCAGCACGTCCGTGGATGGTCTGCATCGCATACGTATTCATGTAATAGGGCAGACGGCTGGAGCAGCCGATACCTGAGATGACGGCATTCTCCCAAGGAGCTTTGCCGATTTCTGCCATTGCTTTGTGCAGTGAAGCCAGAAAGAAGTGGTCACCACAACCCGGACACCAACGGGGTTGTCCTTTTTTATAGTCTTTTGCTGTATATTCGCACATAATCTTTTTTAATTGATAGTTGATAATTGATAGTTGATAATTGGTGGCTGGTCATTGATAATCCGCATATTACGCATGGTTATTATCAATTGTCAACTGTCAATTATCAATTAATTTATTGAACGCTGCGACCAGCTCGGCAACGACGAACGGTTGTCCTTTGACTTCGTTGAACTGGTACGGGGTGAAGTTGTCTATCTTCATACGTAGATAACCTGCAAATTGTCCGAGATTCTGTTCGGCAACTACCACCTTCTTGTACTTCTTCAGAACGGTTTCCGTGTTCTTGGGGAGCGGATTCAGATAAGTGAAGTGGGCGAGGGCAACCTTCTTGCCTGCCTTGTTCATCTCTTCCATGGTCGAATACAAGTGGCCGTATGTACCGCCGAAACCGACAATCAGCAAATCGGCATCATCTGCACAGCCTTGCACTTCTACATCAGGTACGGGGATTTTGGCAACCTTCTCGGCACGCAGGTGGCACATCAAGTCATGGTTTTCGGGATCGGTGGAGATGGCACCGGTATTGCTGTCTTTCTCCAGACCGCCGAGGATGTGCATATAGCCCTCTTGTCCGGGGATGGCCCAGTAGCGGGCACCCGTTTCGGGATTGCGTTTGTACGGAGTATAGTTGTCCTTCATTTCGAGAGTCACGTAGGGAGGGGTGATGGCGGGATAGTCTGCCAGTTTGGGCAGCTTCCAGGCGCCGGAGCCATTGGCGACAAAGCCGTCGGTCAGCAATACGACCGGGGTCATGTGCTCCAGTGCAATTTTGCTTGCCATGTAGGCTGCATCGAAACAGCTTGTGGGTGAAGAGGCGGCGATGACGGGCATTGGGCTTTCACCGTTGCGGCCGAACAATGCCTGCAACAAGTCTGTCTGCTCTGACTTGGTGGGCAGACCGGTAGAAGGACCGCCACGTTGCACGTCGAGCACAACCAGCGGAAGTTCTGTAATGACTGCCAGGTTCATAGCTTCCGATTTCAGGCAGACACCGGGACCGGAAGTGGAGGTCACAGCCAGCGCACCTGCAAAAGCGGCGCCGATAGAAGTGGCGCAACCGGAAATCTCGTCTTCGCATTGCACGGTCATCACGCCCAGAGACTTGTGCTTGGAGAGTTCGTGCAGTACATCGGTTGCCGGAGTAATGGGATAGGAGCCGAGGAACAGCTTCAAGCCAGCCTTTTCAGCTGCGGCGATGAAACCGTAAGCAGTTGCTTTGTTCCCCGTGATATCCATGTATCTGCCGGGAACGGTAGTCTTACTTTCAATCTTATATGTATGGGCTACGGAAGCATGGGTGTTGTGTCCGTAGTCATATCCTGCATGGATGACCTTGATATTTGCCCCGGCAATTTCGGGCTTTTTGGCGAATTTCTCGCGGATGAAATCTTCGGCTATTTTCAGATCGCGGTTGAACAGCCAGCATACCAGGCCTACTGCAAACATATTGCGGCATTTCAGCATGGACTTGTTGTCCATTCCGGTGTCGGCAAGGCAGTCTTTCACCATCTTCGAGATGGGGGCGGCGATGACATCCTGCTTAATACCCATTTCCTCTATCGGATTATCGGTCTTGAAAGCGGCCTTTTCCAAGTCTGACTTCTGGAAAGCATCTGTATCGATGATGATACAAGCAGTGGATTTAGCAAACTTATATTGGGTTTTCAGTGCGGCGGCGTTCATCGCTACCAATACGTCGCATTTGTCACCTGGGGTATAGACTTTCTCTGCACCGATATGTACCTGAAAACCGGAAACACCGGTGAGTGAGCCTTGCGGGGCGCGGATATCTGCCGGATAGTCGGGGAATGTACTGATATCATTGCCCACGGTAGCCGAAACTGTTGAAAAGATGTTGCCGGCGAGCTGCATACCATCGCCGGAGTCTCCGGAGAAGCGGACTACCACTTGCTCCAGTTCTTTGACCATCATGTCGTTTGCCATAACTTACGAATTACTATAGATTATTTGAGGATTACTATTCCGTTTACATAGGCAGCAAATTTCGGAAAGTTAATCGGATTAACAAAACTTTTTTCGGAAAATCGGC
>ULTY01075210.1_pt1 | contig 14898 bp, 12 predicted proteins | sample 1958021 | NCBI WGS metagenome assembly ULTY01 (sample SAMEA4835746, study PRJEB28245) | human gut metagenome | biome: gut microbiome; material: fecal sample | place: Denmark | collected 2008 | reverse complement strand
ATTATAATTTTTTTATTGAAAATTGGAATGGAATTTTTCATACAGAGCATAGCTTCAGAACGCTAATTGTTCCGCTGGGAATCAGTTTTATTACATTTCAGCAGATCGCATTTCTGGTGGATGTGTACAGAGGGGAATGTGATAGATGTACGCTGTTGGAATATACGATTTTTGTGTCACTTTTCCCACATATTTCATCAGGACCGATTATGACACAGGATCAGTTTTTCCCAATTCTGAGAAGTGGAAAGCGTAAAGAGATCGACTGGGATAGAATCAATCGGGGAATCTTCCTGTTTGTATTCGGACTTGGAAAAAAGGTATTGCTGGCGGATATGTTCGGACAGGCTGTGGATTGGGGATATGGGAACATTGCCAGTTTGAATGGTATGAGTATGTTTTTGATTACCGTTTTTTATTCGTTCCAGATCTATTTTGATTTCAGCGGATACAGTGATATGGCGATCGGAATCAGCTGGATGCTGAATTTGGATTTACCGGTCAATTTTGATTCTCCGTATAAAGCGTATTCAGTCGTAGAATTCTGGAAAAGATGGCATATTTCGCTGACCAGGTTTTTGACAAAATATATTTATATACCGTTGGGCGGAAGCAGGAAAGGGAACCTGAGAACTTATTGCAACACGATGATCGTTTTTCTGTGCAGCGGGATCTGGCATGGTGCAAGCTGGATGTTTGTTTTATGGGGAGCGCTTCATGGTGTGGCTATGGTATTGACAAAGGCGTTGAAACGTTATGGGGAGTGGATCCCTCGGATTTTGAAAAGAAGCGTGACACTGCTGTTTATCAATTTTACATGGATTATCTTCCGGACAGCGGATCTGAAAGAACTGAGAGAAGTTTTCCGTGCATTTTTAAAAGGTGGAATTTCGATCAATCCAGACCTGTTTCAGTTCTTTGGAATCGCAGGAAAAGGAGCTGAGGAATATACGGTTTTGTATAGCATCCTCGTTCTTTTAGCTATAATCGGATTTTTAGTTTTTCTGTTAATTGCGCCAAATGCCAAAGAAGCAGCAGAAAAAATGAAGTATAAAGTCTGGCATGGTTTTGTTGTTGCAGGAATTATAGCGTTATGTGTTTTACGTTTTTCCAGCGTGAGTTCATTTGTTTATTTTAATTTTTAACAGGGGAAACAATGGAGAAAAAATTTTTTTTCAAAATAATTGGAATTATTGTTGCTGTTCTTGCAGCGATGGCAGGCATTGTAATTTTAATAGATCCATTTTATCATTATCATAAACCCTTAAAAAATATTTCTTATGTCAGTGGAGCTGATGTATATGTCAATGATGGAAAATTAAAGCATTTTGATTATGATACGCTGACCATCGGAACGTCTATGGCGATGAATTTCCGAAAGGAAAAGGTAGACGCCATATTGGGTGGAAATTCGCTGAATGTATATTATCTTGGGGAAGGCTTTAAGGTCATCAATGAAGGTCTGGAAACTGCGCTTGAGACACATCCGGATTTAAAGCTTGTGGTTCGGACAGTGGATCCGACATGGTTTGTATCGGATGTAAACTGGGAAGGGAGAGAGTCTTATCCGGAATATCTATATGATAAGAATCCATTCAACGATGTATATTATATCTATAACAAAGATGTGTGGAAGAATAATCTGATTCCGTCAATTGTTGAGTCATTCCAAAATGATTTTCAGGGAGCAGTGAAACAGGAAGGTTTTGGAAGCAGGGGATTGACTGGAAAAGAGAATATATTAAAAAATTATGAGCGGCCGGAAAAAGAGATCAAAGAGGTTACACAGGAAGAAACAGAAGAGTTCCTGAGCTATCTGGAAGAAAATCTGGATGTAAATGTTTTACAGGTAATCGAAGACTATCCGGATGTAGAATTTTATCTTTTCTTTCCTCCATACAGTATTTGCTGGTGGGATCAGCTAAACCAGAATGGAACTGCAGTGCTGGAACGAAGAATTGATCTGGAAAAATATGCAATTGAAAAGATGCTGCAATTTGATAATATTCGTCTCTTTTCTTTTTTCAACAATTATGAGTTGATCTGTAATCTGAATTATTATGTAGATGATGTTCATTATACCGGCGATGTAAATAACCTGATCCTGCAGTGGATGAAATCCGGCGAGTATGAATTGACAAAAGAAAATTATGAGGATTACATTGCAAAAGAGAAGGCATTTTATACTTCCTATGATTATGATCAGCTGTTCGGGGAACAGCAGTGAAAAACAGCGTGTTGAATCCCTGCTTGTTAAAAAGCAGGGATTTGTAGTATGATAAAGAGTATCAGAACCACAGAAAGGAACACACTTATGCTGCACGAACTGGAATATCCATTTGACAGTGAATATATTTTAAAAAAATCAAAGAGCTTGAAGCGTCGTCTGCTGGAGGAGAATACCCAGCGGATTCCGAAGAAGATCGCGGTGCTGGGAGGCTCTACGACCCATGATATTATCCGGATTCTGGAGCTGTTTTTGCTGAATCAGGGAATTGAACCGACCTTTTATGAATCGGAGTACGGAATGTACTGGGAAGATGCGATGTTCGGCAATGAAGAATTGAACGCGTTTGGACCGGATCTGGTTTATATTCATACGAGCTTTCGGAACCTGCGCAGTCTGCCGGAGGTAAAGGATTCCCGGGAACAGGTGGAAGACAAGCTCAGATCGGAATTTGAACATTTTCAGGTGATGTGGGAGAAACTGGCGGATACCTGGCATTGTCCGATCATTCAGGACAACTTTGAACTTCCCTATTACCGTTTGATGGGAAATCAGGATGGTGCGGATTTTCATGGCAGAACCTGGTATGTGAACCGGATGAACCAGATGTTTGCAGATTATGCGGCAGAGCATCAAAATTTCCTGATCAATGATATCTGCTATCAGTCTGCGGCATATGGTCTGGATGAATGGTCTGCGCCGTTTTTCTGGCACATGTACAAGTATAGTTTGTGCCTGAAGGCGATTCCATGGATGGCACACAACGTTGCGAATATTATGAAGTCGCTTTACGGAAAAAATAAAAAATCGCTGGTGCTGGATCTGGACAATACGCTTTGGGGAGGCATTGTCGGGGATGACGGTCCGGAAAATCTGGAAATTGGACAGGAAACGAATCTGGGACAGGTTTATGCGGAATTTCAGTCCTATGTGAAGTCACTGAAAGACTATGGCGTGATATTGAACGTCGCATCCAAGAATGAAGAGGAAAATGCACTTGCAGGCTTGAATCATCCGGCAGGGGTGCTGAAGCCGGAGGATTTCCTGATCATTGCGGCAAACTGGGAGCCGAAGAGCCGGAATATTCTGGAAATTGCGCATCAGTTGAATATTTTGCCGGACAGCCTTGTGTTTGCAGATGATAATCCGGCAGAGCGGGAGATTGTGCGGCAGCAGGCACCCGGCGTGACTGCGCCGGAAATCGGCAAACCGGAGGATTATATCCGGGTGCTGGATCGCGGTGGCTATTTTGAAGTGACATCGCTTTCGGAGGATGACCGAAAACGAAATGAGATGTATCAGGCGAATTTGAAGCGTGAAAAGGCGCAGGCATCCTTTGCAGATTATACAGAGTATTTGAAATCCCTGGATATGAAAGCCACGATCCGAAGCTTTGAACCGGTTTACATGGCAAGAATCGCACAGCTGACCAATAAGAGCAATCAGTTCAATTTAACGACTCAGCGTATGACACAGGCACAGATTGAACAAATGGCGGCGGATGATTCTTATATTACCTTATATGGAAAACTGGAGGATAAGTTCGGGGATAATGGCGTTGTTTCTGTTGTGATCGCCCAAAGGGAAGAGAAAGCAGCGCATATCCGCCTGTGGCTGATGAGCTGCCGCGTCCTGAAACGGGATATGGAGCTTGCAATGCTGGATGAGCTTGTGGAACGGTGTCAGGAAGCAGGAATCGAAGAAATTTACGGATACTATTATCCGACGGCGAAAAACAACATGGTACGGAAATTCTACGGAGAGCTGGGCTTTGAAAAGTGTTCGGGGGATGAGGCTGGAAACAGTGTCTGGAAGCTGAATACAGCAGGCTATGAAAAACGAAACCATGTGATCGAAGTGGAGAGCTGAGTATGTTATTTCAGTCATATATTTTTATCCTGCTGTTCTTTCCGCTGTGTCTGCTGGGCTTCTGGGGGCTAAAGCGCCAGAAGCTTTTGCTGCTCTGGCTGATTGCCTTTTCCCTGTGGTTTTACGGAGCAGCGAGTCCGTATTATTTGTTGCTGCTGCTGGGCAGTATTGCATGGAATTATGCTTTTTTTCGCGCCATAGAGCGTGGCATTGGGCGTGTTACAGAGCGTGTTTCCGGGAGTGCTATGGAGCGCGCAGAGTATGGGATGGAACGTGACAGCTCCCGGAAAAGACTCTTGTTAGGAATTGGAATTGCAGGAAATCTTGCATTACTTTGCTTTTTTAAATATTTTAATGCAATATCGGCTGGCTGGAGTCAGATGAAAGGGCTGGAGGATCCGATTCTGCAGCTTGCATTGCCCCTTGGCATCAGCTTTTTTACCTTTCAGCAGATTGGATTTCTGGCAGATGCTTATAAAGGAGAGGTTGGGGCGTGCAGCCTGAGGGAATATGTCCTGTTCGTTTCCTTTTTCCCATATGTGTCGTCCGGACCGATTGTCAATGCGCAGGAAATGCTGCCGCAGTATCGGCAAATCGGTCGGCAGCGTCTGGATTGGGCAAAGTTTGCAGGCGGACTGTATCTGTTTGCGCTGGGGCTGTCAAAAAAGGTGCTGCTTGCGGATACCTTTGGCAAGGCGGTGGATGCAGGCTATGGCAATGTGGCAGGGCTGTCCGGCACAGATGCCTGGCTGGTGATGCTGTTTTATACGCTGCAGCTGTACTTCGATTTCAGCGGCTATTGCGATATGGGGCGGGGCATTGCTCATATGCTTGGCATGGAGCTGCCGGTGAACTTCGATTCTCCCTACAAGGCGTCCAACATCATTGAATTTTGGAAACGCTGGCATATTACGTTGAACCGTTTCCTGAGAAAATATGTATACATTCCGCTGGGCGGCAACCGGAAAGGTACAGCGCGGATGTATTTGAACTTATTCATGGTCTTTCTGGTCAGTGGAATCTGGCACGGCGCAGGCTGGAACTTTGTCCTGTGGGGAGCGCTGCATGGTGCGCTGTATCTGGTTACTCGGGCATGGCAGCTAAAGCAGCCACGGCAGCAGTGTGCGGCGGATGTGCATGTTCAAAGTGGAACGAAAAAATCCGACGTACTTTCTGTAGTCCAACATGTGCTTTGCGTCGCTCTGACCTTCCTGTTTTTGAGCTTTACATGGATGCTGTTCCGTTCTGCAAATCTGTCACAGGCAGGTGAGTTTGTCGGACGGTTAATCGGCGGTGGCTTTGCAGCTCCGGCGGTTCAGATCACAGAGGCGTTCAATTTGGAAGAGTTTTGGTATGTGATCAAGATTTTACATCTGGATCGTCTGCCGGGAAGCGAGCTGTACTTATGCTTTGTTTTTTTGGCAGTGGCGCTTTGGCTCGTCTTTTTTGCACGCAACGCAGGTGAGCGGGAAAAGAGCTTTGAACCGAATGGGAAAACGATGTTCGTGACGGCATTTTTGATGATCTGGTGTGTGGTGTCATTAAGCGGTGTAAGCAGCTTTTTGTATTATCGGTTTTAGAGGATGTTTGGCTTAAATTGAGGAGTAGTGTGAAAAAATAAGCGTGATCGCTTATTTTTCGCACTGCTATTTGTGCCGCAGGCGTCACAAAGTAGCTATGATCGCAGAGCAGAACTGGAAGTTCTGCTCGCGATTCCTTCGGCGCAAGACGCCTGCGGAATGGAGATTAGAATGGAAGAAAACGAAGGAAAAGAAAAAAAGCAGAAAAAAATGCAGCCGAAGCGCTGGCTTGCCGGTTTTCTGGGCATTTTTCTGGCGGGAGTTGCAGGATGTATGGCACTGGTGATCTGGGTCGATCCTTTTTTTCAGTATCATAAGCCCCTTGCGTGGTTCCCGTATCTGGTGGATAACCAGGTCAATCAGAATCCGGGATTGGCAAAGCATATGGATTACGATGGCATTTTGATCGGTTCCTCGATGACTGCGAGCTTTAATACGGACTGGTTTGAGGAGCTGATGGGAATGAAAACCCAGAAGCTTTCCTATAACGGTTCTTATCCGAAGGATCTGTCCAACATCATGCAGCTGGTATTTGACGCAAAGGGCGATCAGGTCAAGGCTGTGTACATGGCGGTGGATCAGTCCACATTTTCAGCAGATCCGGAGGAAACCAAGTTTCCGGTTACGGATTATCTGTATGATGATAACGTGTTCAATGATGTTCCATATCTGTTGAACAAGGATGTGCTGCTGGATTACATTCTGCGCCCTTTGGCGGATCGGAAGGATGCGTCGGACTGGGCGGAGCTGTATAAGCCGTGGTGGACGGATGAATATTATAACAAGGCAAACGTGCTGATGTACTACGAGGCGGCAGAGGAAAAGCAGGAAGAGGAAGCGCTTGCGGCGGATTATTTTAAGGATGCAGTGGAGGAAAATCTGCAGAAAAATATTCTTCCGTATATTGAAGCCCATCCGGAGACGGAGTTTTATATTTTTTATCCCCCCTACAGTATTCTGTTCTGGAACGATGTAACGCGGGAAAAGGAGCTGGAGGCGGTCATCGGCAGACTGGAATATATGACGGAACGATTGTTGAACTATGAAAATGTTCATGTGTTCAATTTTCTGGGAAAAGAAGATATTATCTGTAATCTGAACAATTATGCGGACTATATGCATTATCATAAAAATGTCTGCCGGTATATCACGGAGTGCTTTGCAACCGGTGAAAATGAACTGCATCCGGAAAATTATGGGCAGGCGTTTGATGAGATCAGGACACTGGCGATGAGTTATAATTACCCTGCGATCTGGGACGACTGGTACGACATGACGCTGCGGTATGGGGAGGAATAAAGATTGAAAAATAAAATTTTTCAATCGCGAGATTTGTGTCTGCGCGCTTGACACAAACTCGGCATGCGCAAAAAAACGTGCGCAGAAATGAGAGGAAAATATGCTGCAGAAAGCATTGGGATGTCTGTTTGTGTTTGGAATTGCCCCGGTCGGGATCGGCGGACTTTGGACAAAAGGAATGGGGCAGAAAAGAGAAAAGATTCTGACCCTGTATCTGGCGGGCTTTTTAAGCGAGCTGGCGGTGTTTCAGCTGATCGCTGTGCCGGTGATGGTAAAAGAAGTTTATGGGATGAACCTGCTGGTATATCTGACAACTGCGGTTTTTGCAGTGTTGGCTGCGACGGGATTTATCTGGACACTTCTGCGGGAACGCGGTTTGTGGAAGCAGGACAGGCAAAAGCAGCACGTTGCAGTTCAAAATCCGGAGCGTCTGCTTTTCTGGCTGCTGTTTTTGGCGTCGGTGGGCTATCAGATGTATATGGCCTTTGCCTATGCTTCCTTTGACGGGGATGATGCGTATTATGTAGTGCAATCTGTATTGGCGGATCAGACAGGCGTATTGAACCGGATTCGTCCCTACACCGGACTTTCCACGGACTTAGATATTCGTCATGCCCTGGCGACGCTGCCGCTGTGGATTGCCTATGTGGCGCGGATGACGGGCATTCATGCGACCATTGTGGCCCATACGCTGCTGCCGCTGATTTTTATTCCGCTGACCTATTATGTGTTTGTTCAGATCGGCAGAAAGCTGTTTTCCGATGGCTCTGTCAAGCTTCCGATTTTTCTGACGCTGGTTTCTATTATGCAGATCTGGGGGAATATTTCGATCTATACGAATGAAACCTTTTTCCTGACGCGGACCTGGCAGGGAAAATCGGTGCTGGCGAATCTGATCTTACTGGTGGAGCTGTGGCTGATGCTGGAACTTTGTGCCCGGGAAAAAAATAAGGAGAGGCAGGAAGAAACGGGATCGCAGCTGACCTACTGGCTGCTTCTTACAGTCAATCATATCGCGGCGGCGATGATGACGAGTATGGGTGCGTTTCTGACAGCGATGCTGTTGGGCATTACGGCTCTTGTGGCGGCAATTCGGTATCGCTGCTGGTCGATTTTGTGGAAAACGGCGTTATGCTGCATCCCGAATGTGATCTATCTGGCGTTGCTGCTGGTTTTGTAAGGGAAAGACGGCAGTTTGCAAAACACCTGCAAACTGCATCGATAGGAGAGATTGCGTTGAAAGAGATTGTGACAATTTTTCAGAATTACTGCGGCAGTGGCTGGTATCCGGTACTTTTTCTGGCTGCGCTTTTGTATTTGCTGGTTACAGAACAAAAAAAGCGGATTCGCGTCGTGCTGGTAGAAGGCTCTCTGGTGATCACGGTTTTGTTTTTTCTGCCGTTTACAAAGACGGTAATGAATCTGTTGGGGGAGGGAGAAACCTATTACCGGATTTTGTGGCTGCTTCCCATGGCGGTGGTGATCGCTTATGGGGGGATCCGGTTGTTTGGAAAGCATTACCGGATCGGCTTTGTCCTTCTGACGCTGGTTCTGGTACTGACCGGAAAATCGGTGTACGATAGCCCGTATTTGTCCAAGGCGCAGAACCGGTATCATATTCCAAATTCCGTGATCGCGATCTGCAACGAGATCATGCCGGCGGAAGATGAAGAGCGCGTATGGGCGGTATTTCCGCAGGAGCTGATCTACTATGTGCGGCAGTATACCTCGGAGGTGCAGATGCCGTACGGGCGGGAAATGCTGGAGGCGTCCTGGGAGTGGAACTGGGACACGCACCCGATTTATAAGATCATGCGGGAGGATACGATTGATCTGGATGCGCTTTCGCCGCTTTTGACGGAGTACAACTGCCAGTATCTGATTTTGAACAAGAGTGTTCCGTATACCGGCGATCCGCAAAAAAATGGACTGACGAAAATCGCGGATATTGAAGCATATGAGCTGTACCGGAATGAAGCGGTGGAGATTGCGAAGAAGAAAGCATCATAAAAGAAACAAACCGGGAGCCTGCGCAGTGTGCACAGGCTCCCGGTTTTTATGCAAGATCCACTTACTGTTTAAATACTTTTCCAAACCGCTCTGCGATTTTTTCACGACCCTTTTGGTTCAGATGATATCCGTCCGTCAGGCAGTCGGTATCCTCCATTGTGATCGCACCGTAGTAGTTGTCGATAAAGGATACGCCGTTTTTGCGGCAGGCTTCGACTTCCCAGTTGAGGTAATCGACCATCGTGCCGTTGCCGAGATCATCGCGGTCGATATCGATGGTTTTGCCGTTTGCATCCGTGAAGGTGCCGTAGGGCTGGGAGAGCAGATAAATGCGGATATGCGGGCATTGCTCCTGAAAAAGCTTGATTGTCGCGGTTAAAGCACCGTAAACGGTCGTCAGGTTTTTATCGTTTGCCTCGTCGTAAACCGTGCGGTCGTCCCTGTAGTCCTGGAGGTCATAGAGGATCACGAGGTCGTCCACCTTGGAAAGGTCAACGCTCTTTAAAGTTTCGAGCGCCTGCGCGGCAGCTTCGGAATTCATCTGCGGGACGATGACGTCCATTAGGTCGAAATTCTGGTTGAGCAGAGCAGCCGTAACCCAGTAAAGGCTGACGCCATCCAGCGGATAGCTGTTGTCAAATTCCTGATGCTTCATGGAAATGGAGCTTCCGGGGAACGCGGCGTTTAAAATGGTGGCATTTGCGGATTTTTCCATCAGGGCAGCCAGACCGGTGTCGGAGCGATCATCGGACAGAAGGTCGTTTCCGAGGGCAAGAACGGTGGTTACCCCGTCATCCTCATGTCCTTCGAGCATTTCCGGATCGAGAGGCTGGAGATAATCCATAACCTCAACATCGAACTCTGTAGTCGTTTCATTTGGGTCATAATCGGACTGACGGCCGCGGTTCCAGAGAAACAGCCGGACAATCGTTACAACGAGGATGATAGAAAAGACGATGACGAAAATCACATGTCCGGACGGACGCCCAGAGCTGGAAGAACGACGCCTCCTTTTACGGCTTTTTGTATGGGAATGGGTATGTTTTGAATGCTGATTTGGTCTGCTGTTTTCTGCGGTAGAATTATTTTCTTTCATAAAAAATCTGAACTCCTTATGGTTTACTGTCAATTTTGACCGGTAAAAAGTCGTTTTGATACATTCATCTTAGCATTCAGCCACACAACTGTCCAGACAGGGGTCAAAAGATTCAAAATAATTTAAGAATCTTAACAATATTCATATAAAGCATCTCATGTTATACTAAAGCATACATGAAATATCGAAAGAACGAAAAGGGAGAAACGGTAGGATGGTTTTTTCATCATTATTATTTTTATGGCTCTTTTTGCCGGTGGTTGTTGCTGGATATTATATTGTTCCGTCAAAATGTAAAAATATCCTGCTGCTGATATCAAGTTTGCTTTTTTATGCCTGGGGGGAACCGGTCTATATTTTGCTGATGCTGTTTTCCATTTTTTTTAACTGGGGAACAGGGCTTTTGATCGACCAGTTTCGGAAAATTGACGGGATTTTGCTGGCAGTAAATGTTGTCGGAAATCTTGCGTTGCTCGGATTTTTCAAATATTATGATTTTTTTATTGGGTTGGTCAACAGCTGTTTCAAAACGACGTTTCCGGAAAAGAATATTCCGCTTCCGATTGGAATTTCTTTTTTTACGTTTCAGATTCTGTCATATGTAATTGATCTGTACCGGGGAAGATATCCTGTCCAGAAAAATATCCTCAATCTGGCGCTTTATATTTCCTTTTTCCCGCAGTTGATTGCAGGACCGATTGTGCGGTATGTGGATATTGACCGACAGCTGGAAAGCAGGACGCACAGCACCCAAAAGGCGATGGAGGGAATTCGGCGTTTTCTGTATGGTCTGGGGAAAAAGGTGCTGATTGCAAACGTTCTCGGACAGTGCGTGGACAGCATTTATGCGATGGAGCTGTCAGAGGTAACCGGGGCTTTTGCATGGCTGGCAGCAGGAATGTATATGCTTCAGATTTATTATGATTTTTCGGGGTATTCGGATATGGCGATCGGACTCGGAAAGCTGTTTGGCTTTGATTTTCCGGAAAACTTTAATTACCCGTATCTATCGAAATCTGTGCAGGAATTCTGGCGGCGCTGGCACATTTCCTTAGGAACATGGTTTCGGGAATATTTGTATTTTCCGCTTGGAGGGAGCAGAAAAGGTGCGGTGCGGACATACGTGAATCTGATGATCGTTTTTTTAGTGACAGGGCTGTGGCACGGCGCGGGAATGACGTTTGTGCTCTGGGGCGTTTATTACGGAGTGCTTCAGGTGATTGAACGATTGGGATTTAAGAAAATTCTGGGAAAATACCCAGTGATTGGATGGAGCTATACGTTTCTGGCAGCACTGTTTGGATGGGTTTTATTCCGGGCGGACACGTTTGCCCAAGCAGGAGGAATGATGGTCCGCATGATCTGTCCGTGGAAGTATTTACAGACAGATGTACTTTTACAAAATATTGTAGACCATAGAGCGTTTGTGATGTTGATTGTCGGGCTTTTGGGATGCGGTTTTATTCAGAAAATATGGCAGCGGATACCGGGAACGAAACGCTGGAAGTATTCCATTGGAGAAGCGGTATGGTGTGCAATCCTTGGCGTGTTGAGTCTGGCGGCGCTGGCTGGAAATACCTATAATCCGTTTATTTATTTCAGGTTTTAAACAGGAAAGGAACACGGATGAAAAAGAAAGAGATTTTGTGGATTCTTATTTTTGCATTATTATTTGGAAGCCCGTTTGTCAGCTGGTTTTTTCTGAAAAATTCTGTAGATACGCAAAATTATGAAAACCGGGAAGTGACAGAAATGCCGAAAATTTCCCTGGAAGAATATGCGCAATTTCCGCAGCAGTATGAGACGTATTTTAACGATAATATTCCGTGGAGGAATCAGTTGATTTCGTTAAACAGCGGACTGGATTTGTTTGCATTTCGGGACTCCTCCAATGAAAACGTCCTGATTGGAAAAGATGGATGGCTGTTTTTTACAGGAGGAACAAATCCGGTGGAACAGTCGACAGGACAACGACTTTTATCGGAAGATGATCTTGAAAAAATTGCAGGACAGCTGACGCTTGTACAGCGCTGGGTACAGAGCAGGGGAGAAAAATTTATTTTCTTTCTTGCACCGAACAAAGAGACAATTTACCAGGAAAAGCTGCCGGAATCAGAAACAGTTGTTACCGACGAAACAGAGGCGTTTCAGCTGATAAATTATTTGAAAGAGCATACGGATATTTCGGTTGTCTGGCCGTATGAGGAGCTGATGGAAGCCAAAGCAGATAGTGGTATGTGGATTTACAGCAAACTGGATACGCACTGGGGAAATCCCGGAGCTTATATCGGTGCGAAAGCGCTGGCAGAGGAGCTGGAGGTGGAAATGCCGGAACTGTCGGAGATGTCGGTTACATCGGAAAAAATATCCAGAGGCGATCTTGCAAATATGTTAAATGTCAGCATTCCGAATGGTGATAGGGAGTACCAGTTGAATGGCTATGAAGTTGAGGATGGAAATCAGGGCGAATCGTATATGGAGTTTCATCAGAACAGCGGAAGCAGTCTGAAGCTTGCGATTCGGAGAGATTCTTTCGGGGCGAGACTGTCGAAGGTGTTACAGCATGCGTTTCAGGATGTTTATGTCGCACAGGGAGAAACGGATCTGATTGATGTGGATGCAGATGTCTTTGTTTATGAACTGGTCGAGCGAAGTCTGGAAAATCCGGATCTGGGGCTGCCTTATTTGTCTGTATCGTCAAACACGGATGAAAACGGCAAAGCAGTTACCCTGAAAGCGGAGTGCGATCTAAATGGCTTTTATATATCGGCGTTCCGGCAGCCGGATGGAACGGATGACTGGCAGGGGGTTTTGATCGGCGAGACGATTTCGCAGGAAGGGACAACATTTGCGGTGCCAGACGGAGAAAACGGAAGACTGCAGATTTATATGTTCTTGGACGCAAACGGGGAAAAACCGGTTCATGAAATGACACTGGAATATTAGGAAATGCTTCCTAATCCGTGAGAAAGATGATATACTAGGACGAAAAGAAAAACAAGCGACGCCGGAGGCGGCATTTGTTTTTCTTGAGTCGGTAACGAACGAACAGCCTGCCTAGGCAGGCGGAAAAGCGCGTTAGCGCGAGTTCGTGAGTGACAAATTAGAAAAGAAAAACAAGCGACGCCGGAGGCGGCATTTGTTTTTCTTGAGCCGGTAACGAACGAACAGCCTGCGTAAGCAGGCGGAAAAGCACGTTAGCGCGGGTTCGTGAGTGCACTTTCGGCGACCAAAAAGGAATTTTTATATGAAAAAGAAACTGAATTTACGGGATTTTGCCATCCTGCAGCTTGTCGTGCTGATCTACACCAGCTCCACGGTCATCAGCAAAATCGCAGCGCAGTCCGCGGAGAGCGGAAAAGGATGGACATTTTTGCTGCTCTACGGAGCAGAAATCGGAGTGCTGGGCATCTATGCGCTTTGCTGGCAGCAGGTCATCAAACGGGTGGAACTGTCTGTGGCGTATGCGAATCGGGCGATGGCGCTTTTGTGGTCACTTTTGTGGGCGGTATTACTGTTCGGGGAGCAGATTACGGTGAAAAAACTCATCGGCGTCGGACTGGTGCTTGCCGGGACGCTGATTATCAACGGAGGAAAGGAGCAGGAAAATCATGATTGATTATCATTACTTCTTTCTGATCGGATCCGTGCTTGTGGCGGCGGTTTCCCAGGTTTTATTAAAAAAAGGCGCCCTGCATCATTATGACAGCTGGATTCGGGAATATTTGAATCCGTGGGTGATCACGGGTTATATTTTGATGTTCGGCTCCGTGTTTTTAAGTATTATGGGACTTCGGGGCGTGGATTTTTTCAACGCCCCTGTCATTGATTCGCTGGGCTATGTATTGGTTCCGGTCTGCGGTGCGGTGTTTTTTCATGAAAAACTGACTGCCCGCAAATTAGTGGGAATATGCTGCATAGTTCTGGGAATGGCTGTGTTCTACCTTTGAGGTCAGCTGCAGCCATTTCGCATAATCGTAGGAGCGGCGCACATCTGCAGTGCAGGCGGCAAGCTCCGCCGGATCACCCAGACGGTCGCGGAAGGCACGTCGGTCTGCCGGGGCGAGATTGACATATTTCAGATAGGAAATCTTGAGTTCATTTAAATGGCCGCGGCAGGCAGGACAGTATTTTTTGTGGCCGTTGAGCATGTGGATTCGTTTACAGTGACGGCAATAATGGATGTACATCATAAGCGTAACTCCTTTCTTTTGGGTGACAAAAGTCCTTGTCCGGATAAACATATTGTGCCATTTAGACAAAAAATACACAACGAAAAAACGTTTACAATTTTCGACAGGAAAGCTGGCAGGAGGGAATCAGTGGAGGAACAGCATAAGAAGAAAAAAACGGGAAGTGCCAAAAAAGCGGCTCCCCATGGGATAAAAGATAGAAAGAGCGTATCAGAACAGAAAAAAAAGGCGCAGCGCGCAGAACGTATTCCCGAGCGGAAAAAGTCGAACTGGGACGATGGAGAATTTCTCGATGACTGGGACGAGGTATCCGGCAAAACAGCAGCGCACAGCAATAAGCGCCGCGTGAAAAAGCCTGCCGGAAAAAGCAGTCAGACTTTTCATGAAAAAAGCAGTCAGAACCGCACTGTAAAGCGCTCTGGGTCCGCATCGACCGCAGCATCCGGCAGAAACCGAAAACACCGGTCTGCCAGAAAAGAGCCGATGGCGGCGCTGGATATCGCGATTGCTCTGACGGGCGTGCTGGTTTTGGCAGCGGCAGCGTTTACGACATCGATGTATCTGGGACGAAACGAGCAGAATAAGCAGATGGAGGCGGTGGCTGTAGTCGGGAAAAATCTGGAA
>ULTY01051567.1_pt1 | contig 15282 bp, 9 predicted proteins | sample 1958021 | NCBI WGS metagenome assembly ULTY01 (sample SAMEA4835746, study PRJEB28245) | human gut metagenome | biome: gut microbiome; material: fecal sample | place: Denmark | collected 2008 | reverse complement strand
GAATGGCTACCGTAATAACATTTCCCGCTCTCGACAGTCAGAATCAGGTGTGGATTATGAAGAGCGGCTTCGGCAAGGAAACGCAGAAATTCTCAATTCAAAAGTCCACTCAGGCGGGTATGGACAATGTAGCCAAAAATGCGGCATTGGATTCAATCACAGGCGGGCTTTTCAGCGTTGGCGGAATGATCAGCGAAAACACAAAAAAGTGTGAAAAACTTGTTGATGCAACCGCAAAAGAACTTTCAGAAATGAATCTGTAACCAAAGTCGGCACGATTTTAGTGTCGATTTTTTCTTGCCAAAAACTGCCTTTAACGGTACAATTAGGTGGGGTGAGATTATGTTTTTTAACGATTATTACAATTCTCCGATTGGCAATATAACTATGGCATCTGACGGTGAGAGCCTTTGCGGTTTGTGGTTTGATGGACAAAAGTACTTTGCGTCAACCGTAAAAGGTGAAACTGAGGATAAAACCCTGCCTGTTTTTGAACAGACAAAAAAGTGGCTTGACATATATTTTTCGGGCAACGAACCCGATTTTATGCCCAAACTTTCGCTTAACGGCTCAGAATTTCGCAAGGCTGTGTGGGATATTCTCCTGACAATTCCCTACGGCTCAGTTATGACCTACGGCGAAATTGCAAAAATTTTGGCAAAACAGCGTGGCATTGCCAAGATGTCTGCACAGGCAGTCGGTGGTGCTGTGGGACACAATCCCGTTTCGATAATCGTGCCGTGTCACCGTGTTGTCGGGACAAACGGAAACCTTACGGGTTATGCGGGCGGCATAGACAAAAAAATCAGCCTTCTCAAAATTGAAAAGACTGATGTTAAAAAGCTTATTCAAAAATTCCCGAAAAGAATTAACTAAAATTATTAATTACCCAACCCGTGGTTATTGCAAGTCTGTCATCCGACAGACTTGTTTCAATTTTACCGCCGTTTTTTTCGGCAAGATTTTTCAAAGTTTTATACGCAAAGCTGTGGTACAGAACATTGTTCTGTGCCTTTTTTATTTCATTTTCAATCGGAAAGCTTATGCAGCAAAAGAGAAATCCGGCCCTTGTTTCTGCTTTTAAGGCGATAATTTGTTTTCCGTCACCGCAAAATTCCTTTACATTTTCAAACGCAATGTCAATCATATTGTTAAACAAAACGCAGATTTCAAGGTTGTCGGCAGGCACATTTGAAAGAGAACCCTCAAATGTGATTTTAATATTTTCATCTGCATTTTTTTGCTTATCGCTTAAAATCGCATCGGTCAGATCATTGCCCGTGTTGTACAAAATCTGAAATGAGCTTATAATCTCGCTGTCATATTTTTGCAGGAGGGGAAGAACCTCATCATATTTCCGACTGTTGATAAGCGATTTTAATCCGATAGAAAGATCGTTATAATCATGCCTGATTTTTCTCAGTTCATATCCCGAAGTCGTAATGCTCTTGTAATAATTAATCTGTGCGTTAAGCTGTCTTTCGTAGATATCGTTTTCATGCATATATTGGCTCTTTTTTATCTGATTGTACAAAAGAATAGGTATTGAAAACGAGAATACAATCGACACAATCATTGTCAAAATTTTAAGTGTAGCTGTTCTGTAATCCGATGACGGAATTATGTAATATGCCCCGAAGGTCGCCATACTTCCGCCGAGATAAAGGAAAATCAATATCATAATTATTGTCGGTTTGGTAATTGACTCAACCACAAGCTTGGTCTTGATTTTCAGCGGACTTGACAGCAGTACGAATATTCCAAAAACAATAAGATTTGAAATCAGATTAAAAAACACACTGGTGCTGCTCGCAAATTCGGTTGAATAGATTGAACACAACAATTGATAGATTTCGGATATAAAAAATGTTAATCCCGAAAAGAAGAGCGAAGAGAACAGCAACATCATTTTTTTATTGTATCCAAGTGAAATCGGAAGAAATGTCAATGTAACAAAATGCAAAACCGGCAGAATTACATACCGTTGGTCGCTTTTTATAAAGCAGGCAAACGATGCCGTTGAAATTATAAAAATCAATGACAGGGCAAAATACAGTTTGTACTTGGTAATGGAAAATATTTTTGAAGTAAAATAGAAAATTGCCACAAGCCCTATTACAAACTCCGCATAGCTGTAAAATAGCATAAATTATAACCTCACATAATTTTTTTCAAGAAAATTCATATATGATGTCCGAAAGGATTTTTGATAATTTTTACTGAGATAAGCCGCCTCTCCGTTGCTCAGACATACCGTGTCTGATGAGTATGATTTTACATAGTGAAGATTTACCACATAAGAACGATGAGTTCTTACAAAACAGTATGCAGGCAACAGCCTTGTAACCCCTGAAAGTGTTTTTGAGCAGTGCATAATCTTATCGGACAAATGAATATTTGAATACTTTCCGTCAGCCTCAATAAAGCAGATTTCATTCGAATTTATTTTTTTCAATTCTTTATTTTGAATAACGGTTATAGGATAATTAGCATCTATAATTTTTACATAATCGTCAATTGCCTTATAAAATTTTGACTTATCAATCGGCTTTAAAAGAAACCTGAATGTGTTCACCTCAAATGCGTCAATCATAAATTGCGGATAAGATGTCAAAAAGATTATGCAGGACAGCACATTGCGTTTTCTAAGTTTTTTTGCAACGGTCAGTCCGTCTGTACTGCCAAGCTGATAATCAAGCACAATTATGTCGTAGCTTTTTTCAGAATTTAAAAGTTCTTCTCCGCTTTCAAATTCATCAATATCAATAGTTACACGATTATCCTTTGCATATTCTAAAAGCAGTTTTTTAACCTCTTCGGTTATGTGTTTATCATCATCACATAAAGCCGCAAACACATCTTCACCCTCTTACTCTCAAAACAGAATATCTTGCTCCAAACTGTATTTATTTTGCTCTTTTTATCTGTTATTGTGAATTTAACAACAGAATAAAGGGGGAGCAAAAAGTGTTTGATACTATCTTCAGATGGATCTTCGGTTGGCTCTGATGCCTGAAAAATAAAAGGCAATCGTTTGATTGCTTTTTATTTGCAAAGTAATTTCACTCCTGAAAACCGCACTTTTACTCCTGTTATATAATAAATTATAATATTTTTGCACCTTATTGTCAATATATGGCATTGCCGTTGCTGAAATTTATTATATTATTTTTTTGATATTGTATGCAGTGTTCCTTTCACTCCCAAAAATCGCTCTTTTACTCCAAGGTATATTTATTTTCGACTTTGAATATTTAAAATGTAGACAGAGATTATTATTGAAATCTTGTTTATTAATTTGACAGTAAGTGCATAATTTGACAAGCATTTAACTTTACCGTCCTTGTTCTGTTTTTGGCAGAGCAGGGGCGGTACTTTTTATGCTTGCCGTTATTATAAAATATAAAAACAGCGGACAATCCATTGATTCGGAATGTCCGCTGTTTTGCCTTTTATTATGACTTGATGTTGTATTATTAATCGAAGAAGCCAAGACCCCTTAATGCGTTGATGAATCGTTTCATATAGTCAAGCGAGGTAACGGGCCACACAAATCCCATTCTGTAAAGAACCTGCATTGTGTATGTGTTGCTCTTGCCGACTGTAAATGTCTTTTGACCGTGAGCCATGTTCTGATATGCAATCATACTTGAAAGAATCTTTGCTTTTTCGGGATCCTGCTCGGCTCTGTCAAGTGCAATCATATATTCCTCATACTCTGCACCCTGTGAATGAAGTCCGATTTTGTTCATTTCGGTGTAGAGGTCGCCCATAATGAGAGTATGGTTGTTGAACGGGTGGAACACGGTGCAGTCCTTCGGAGCCTGTGCAAGCAGAAGAATTGCCTTTGCCACAAAATCAATCGGAGAAAGCTCAAACGGCATTTCCATTGCCTCATACGGATATTTGCCGATAAGAAGCGTAGATTTGAGTCTGCCCATAAATGTGTTGGTGGTAAAATTAATCTGATATTCACCGTCGCTGTTTCTTGCGGCAAGTGTGCCTACACGCATAATCTTTGCGTTAAAGCCCTTTGATACCTCTTCAAGAATCGCCCTTTCCGCAAGGAATTTTGACAGGGTGTACTTTGAACCCTCATGCTGACCAAAGTAAAGTTGATTTTCTTTGAGCTTGTCAACAGAACCTTGTTCGCCCACAAACATACCGCCAACGCTCATTGTTGACACATGAACAAGCCTTGCATTAGCCTTTTTGCAGAAGTCAAGTACATTGAGAGTACCGTAAAGGTTTACATCTTCAATGTCTGTACCCTTTGAGAAGTGCTTAACATTTGCGGCACAGTTGATTACCGTGTTAATGTCCTTGTCAATAAATTTATCGAATGATTCACGGTTTGTAACATCACCGCTGATAACGGTAACTCTGTCAGGATATCTTTCTTTCAGACTTTCTTCAAAGTAGTAATAGTAGATTGAGTTCATTCTGTTTTCGGCAGGATTATTGTTCTTGTCACGAATCATGCAGTAAACCTTGCCGTTATACTTGTGAAGAAGTTCGTAGAGAATGTGTACTCCGAGGAAGCCGGCAGAGCCTGTCAGAAGAACATTGCCGAGTTTTTGAAGCTCACCGTTTTTGAATGTATCAATATTATTCTTTTCAAGAACTTTATTGATATTTGTATAATCGTAGTCCGAAAGATTTTCAAGGTCGTCTTCGGCTGAATCATCCTTGTTCACAAATTTTGCAAGAGTCTGCGGAGTAGGATTTGCAAAAATGTCGCTGTATGCAACCTCAATATTTTTCTTTGATGCGGAGATTACAATTCTTGTTGCTGTAAGCGATGTTCCGCCGAGGTCAAAGAAGTTATCGTCTGCAAAAACATTGTCAAGTTCAAGAATTTCTGCAAAGATGTTGCAGAATGTTTTTTCAAGTTCATTCTTCGGCAACTGACCGCTTTCGGATTTGTTGCTCTTAGGTTCGGGAAGAACCTTTGTGTTGACCTTGCCGTTTGGTGTGAGAGGCATTTTGTCAAGCTGAACATATGCACTCGGAACCATATAATCCGTGAGAGATTTTGCAAGCTCTGACTTGATTTCATTTGGCCCAATCTGTCTGTCGGCTGTATAGTAAACGCAGATTGCGTCAGCCTTGCCGACCTTTCTGATTAGAGCAATTCCGCTCTTAATGCCGTCAATTGCGGTTAGGCACTTTTCAATTTCACCGAGTTCAATTCTTAATCCTCTCAGTTTAACCTGATTGTCTGTTCTGCCGAGAATAATAACATCACCGTCTGTTGTCCATTTTGCATAGTCGCCCGAGCGGTAGGTGCGTTCACCGTTGAATTCGATGAATGCCTTTGCAGTTTGTTCGGGAAGTTTATTATAGCCGAGCGCCACACCGCATCCTTGAATGAGAAGCTCACCCACAACTCCGATTGGAAGGAGATTGTTGTCTGAGTCAACGATATATTCCGTGTAGTTGCGTAACGGCCTGCCGATTGAAATTTCGTCTGCATTCGTAAGATTTTTTGCGTTTGAAGAAACCGTGATTTCAGTCGGACCGTAGGTGTTGATTATTGTTGCGTTCGTCTTTTCACGCAGTATCCTTAATAGCTTGTCGGGATATTTTTCACCGCCCGATAGTATAACCTTGCAGTTTGCCATTGCTTCTGCAAATTCGTCAAGCTCCATATACTGCAAAAGTCTTGACGGTGTAGAGTTGAACGCATCAACATTGTTTTCTTTAAAGAATTCTGCAAGTGACAATGGGTTTACCGTCTGTTCTTCACTTGCAAAAACGAGTGTAAGACCGTTGCAGAGCGACAGCATGGTTTCCTTTAGCGACATATCAAAGCTGATTGTAGTTACAGAGCCGTATGCGTGACAGTTGTCAACAACCTCTTTAACCTGAATGTTTGAGTTGCTGTATGCAAGGTAGTTTGCAATGCCTATGTGGCGGAGCATAACGCCCTTTGGCTTGCCTGTTGAACCCGATGTGTAGATAAGGTACGCAAGGTCGTCAGGATGTACATTAACATTCGGGTTTTCTTCATTATTGCCCGAAAGAAGTTTTGAAACATCAACCGTGCGGTCATATTTATTGAGCAGTTCGCCCTCGGTAATTACAAAGTCTGCGTCACTGTCCTCAATAATACTGTCGATTCGCTCCTTCGGATAGTCGGGACATGACGGAATAAACGCACCGCCGGCCTTGAGAATACCGAGAAGTGATATGAAGAATTTTGAGGTTCTTTCAAGCAGAATAAGAACCTTTCCGCCCTTTTCAAGACCTTTTTCAATGAGTGAGTTTGCCGTGATATTTGCAAGACGGTCAAGCTCTTTATAGGTCAGTTTGCCGTCACAAGCCGAAAGAGCAATTTTGTCGGGAGTTTTTGCAACCTGTTCTTCAAACATTTTGTGAAGAAGTTTTGTCTTAACGGGAGCAATTTCTGTTGACTTAAAGCTTTCAAGCTGTGCAATTGCGGCGTTGTCAAGGAGTGAAACCTTTCTGATTTTGCCGTTTGGATTTTCTATAATATGTTCAACAGCACAGAGAACGGATTTTGCAAGCGTTCTCATAAGTTCACCGCTGTAAAGTGCGTCATTGTACTGAACCACAACGCTCGGCTTGCCCTTGTAATCCTCAATGTGAATGGCTGTTTTGAACTTTGCAGTATTCATTTCAAGGTAATCACGGACAACAGTTTTGCCGTCAATTTCAAGGTTATCAACAACACCAAGCTGATATTCGTACATAATGTTCGGTGCATAGCCGTATTTTGCACAAAGCTGTGCGTAGGGGTAAATTTCGTTTTCGATTGAGTCAGTGAAAACAGCTTTGCTTTTTTCGACAAATTCAAGTGAGGTGATGTCCTCAATTTCAATGCCGAGCGCAAGAGTTTTTACAAACATACCAAAGCAGTTTGTAAGCCGCATATCGCTTCTGCCGTTGCTGATTGTGCTGATGTAAACATTTCTACTGTTCACAAATCTTGAAACAGCGTAGAATGTGCCGGCAAGGAAAATGTGGGCGGGAGTGATTCCGTGCTGTGAACAGAAGTTTTCAACCCTTGCCATATCAACGGGGACTGCCTGAGATGCAAGAGCACCGTCCTCTGCATGACCTCTGAGGTCAGCCGTGATTTCGCTTGCAGATTCAAAATTTTTCATCATATTGTCGAAAAATTTTTCAGCATTTCTAAATTCATCACTGTTTTCAGCCTTAATTTCATTCTCTGCATAATCAAAGTAGGTGTAGCTTTCAGACTCAATATTACCTCCCTCATACAGCGTTTTAAGCTGTTCAAAGAAAAGTGCAACGGATGCACCGTCAAAGATAAGGTGGTGAAAATCCGAAAGCAGATATACCGCCTTTTCGGTTTCTGCAACCGAGATTCTGAACAGCGGTGCTTTCATAAGATTGTGCGGTTTTACAAAATCCTTTTTGTAGGCTTCAAGCTGTTCTTCCGTAAGCTTTTCAACGGGAACATTCGGTTTTGCAGAGTCAACATATGCCTGCTCAATATCATCGTTTTCAAGTGAAAGGTGAGTCATAATATATGGGTGAGCCTTGATTACCTTTACAACGCAGTCGGCAAGCTTTTGTGCATCGACTGATTTTGAAAATGTGAGAATTGACGGAATATTGTAAAGTGTGCTGTACGGATTTTTCATACAGTCAATATACACGCCGAGCTGAGTTTTTGAAAGGGGATAGAGAGCCTTGTGTTCTTTCTTTTCTTCTTTTTTGACAGTTTGCGGATTTGCCGTACCGCTGAACATAAACTCCTGAAGTTCGTCCTCAATTGAAAGAACCGAACAGCCCTTCATCATCTTTTTAACCTGTGCCTCAAAGCCGAATGCCTTGTTGAGCTCAACTGCAAGCTTGATAACCGAAAGCGAGGTCATACCTGCGTTGATGAGATTTTCGGAAATATCAAAATCGCTGTGTCCGATAATCTTTTCGATAATTGCGGAAATTTTCTTTTCAAGGAATGTTAGTTCCCTCGGAGCGGAATTTTTCTTTTTTGAAGATTCTGCCTTGATTTCGGGAAGCTTGCGTTTGTCAACCTTGCCGTTTACATTGAGCGGAATTTTGTCAATCTGCATCGTAGCGGCGGGTACCATATACGGCGGCTTGTGTTCAAGAATAAATTCGTTGAGCTTTTGAATGTCAATTTTTCTGTCGGCAACAATGTATGCGTTAATGCATTGTCCGCCGCCATCAAGCTTTCTTGCGATTACAGCTGTGTTTGTAATGCCGTCATATTTGCGGATAATCTTGTCAACCTCGGAAAGCTCAATGCGGAATCCTCTGATTTTAACCTGACCGTCATTTCGTCCGATAAAATCAACCTTGCCCTCATCTGTAAGGCGAACAATGTCGCCTGTGTGATAAAGCCTTTCGTAACCGTTTTCATTGCAATACGGGTTCTTTTCGTATGCTTTTGCAGTCTGTTCGGGACGGTTAAGATAACCTCTTGAAACCTGCTGACCTGATACACAGAGCTCGCCCAAAGCCCCTGTCGGAAGCCGTCTGCCGTATTTGTCTGTTACATAAAGCTTGATATTGTCAAGCGCCTTGCCGACAGGAATTCTGTGATAGAGTTTGTCAACGGGCTGTGTTGTGATGTAAACCGTACATTCTGTCGGACCGTAACCGTTTATGAGTTCAAAATTCTTTGGCGGTTCAAGGGGAACAAGCCGTTCACCACCCGTAAGAAGATATTTGAGCGAGTGGTTGTCAATTTCGGTTGCAAACTGTCTTGCAACCTGTGTTGTCATAAATGCGTGGGTGATTCCGTTATCTTCAAAATATCTGTTCAGCCTTACAAGGTCAAGTCTGATGTCCTCCTCAATAATGTGAAGCTCGGCACCGCCGATAAGCGCAGGATACATTTCACTGAGGCAGGCGTCAAAGCCGTAGCTTGCATATGCCGAAACAACGCTGTGTTCGTCAATGTCAGAGTTTCTGATATGAAAATCGCAGAATGAACGAACATTTTTGTGTTCAAGCATAGCACCCTTTGGAGTGCCTGTTGAACCCGATGTATAGATAAGGATAAACAAATCATCGGGTGAGGGTTTTGCAAAAACTGCGTCTGATTTCGGAAGATTCGGAATATCCTTTGTAAGAAGAATATCACCGCTGTAATCGGGCAAAAGCTCAAGCAGATTTTCGTCCGCAATAAGAAGCGTTGCGTTTGCGTCCTTAATCATAAACTGAAGTCTTTCGGGCGGATATGACGGATCAAGCGGTTGATATGCCGCACCCGATTTCAGCACACCGATTGACGCAATCGGCATATATTCGCATCTCGGAATCAGAATTGAAACAACCTCTTCTTTACCGATACCCTTTGAGTGAACATAACCTGCAATTCGGTTTGTAATCTCATCAATTTCAGCGTAGGTGAACTTCTTTTCTTTATATACAACCGCTGTTTTGTCGGGAGTTTTTTTGCATTGCTCCTCAAACAAATCAACAACGGTTTTGCTGTCGTCAAACGGAAATTCCGTTTTGTTGAAGTTATCAAGCTCTGCAAGCTGATTTTCGTTTACAAGCTCAACTTCGCAGAGCTTGGATTTTTTAAGAAACTGCTCAACAATCTTTAAAAAGCTGTCGGCAAACGAACGAATCGTTTCCTCTTTGAATAAATCGTTTCTGTACTCAAAACGCAATTCAAAATCTGTTTCTGATTCAAATACCATAACATTCAATTTTGAAATGGCACTTTTTAACGGAACAAGTTTTAATTTTAGAGTCTGACCGCTTATTTTAAAGGTGTTGAATATGTCAGCCTGATAGGCAAGCATAATGTCGGCAGAGAGGTCATAGTCAGACGCAAGTTTCATAAACGGAAACCAATCGTTTGCAACTGTTTCCTTTATGTTTCTGCGTATTTTTTTGAGGTAGTCCGAAACTGTATCTTCTTCATCAATGTTTGCGTGGATAGGAAGTGTGCGAACCATCATGCCGACTGTGTTTTTAAGTCGCTTGTTAAATCTTCCGTGGGTAACTGTGCAAACCGTTGTTTCACTCTGATTCGTAAACTTTGCAACTGCGTATTCATATGCACCGAGGAAAACAGTGTACGGTGTAATTTGGTTTGCTAAGGCAAAATTGCGAACATCCTCAACGGAGAATTTGCCGTTCGTGGATAATTCAAAAGAACCGTTTGGTTTATCCTCAACCTCTGAATTCTCTGCAAAATCTTCCGTTATTTCCGACTTTGACTCAACAGCCGAAAAAATGCTGTCATAGTAGTTCTTTGATTTTTGATATTCTTCGGTTTCTTCAAGCTTTTCTTCAAAAACAGAGAGGTTAAGCTGAGAGATTTTTTCGGGTTCAAGCTCTTTTCCGTCATATGCAAGCGCAATGTCATTGCAGATAACCGAAACAGATGTGCCGTCAGATATTATGTGGTGAAAGTCCATTGCAAACATAGATTTGTCACCGCATTCAAAAATTGCAAATCTGAACAGAACATCTTTTTCAAGGTCAAACGGCTTAACAAAATCCTTGCCTGCCTGTTCAAGATTGTCAACCTGTACGACAGGAATGTCAAATTCAACGCTGTCACGAGGCTTCATCATCGGACTTCCTGTTGAACTGTCAATAAAAATTTTCATAATGGGGTGATTGTCAACAGCTTTTCTTACGGCATTTATCAGCCTGTCGGTATCAAGACTTCCACTGTCAAAAACATAGGTGCAGGGAATGTTGTACATTGTGCCTTTTGGATTTTGCATACATGAGAGATAAACACCCATCTGGCTCGGTGTAAGCGGATAAAGCTCTCGCTTTTCATCCTTGCACATATCAAGCAACTTTTTTGAATTTCTCATTTTATATTTCAACTCCGTTTGTTAAAGTTTAATTATTGTGCGATTGAAACCAAGCGCCCTTGAATATTCAACCTTATCCGAAATCGCCTTCACAACTGTGAGAGGACTCATCTCAAATTCCTTGTCGTCATTGAGCGGATCAAATTCATCACCGTTGTCACGAACAGAAATAATGGTTTCTTTTTTATCGGCAAAAATTCTGATGTCGATGTCTGCAAACTTCTTTTTGCCTTCCATTCTTTCAGCGCAGTTTGCCGCCATTTCTTCAACGGCAACTGCAATCCTGTTTGCACGGCTTTCTTCAATTCCATTTTTTGAAAGGAAAGAGGAGAGGTAGAGCGAAACGCCTGCGGCATTTTCTTTTGTTCCTTTGAACGAAAGGGCAAGAAGCTCGTTGTCCTCGGTTTCTTCAAGAAGGTAAAAGTTTTTATACTTTCCGCCCGATTTTCTCTTTTCGGCAAGGTCAATAAAATACACAACTACAAGTGTTCCCACCTGTGCAACTACGAGTGAATACCATACACCTGTGATGCCGAAAAATTTGCCGAGAATTAAAGCTGACGGAATGAGTATGACGATTCCGTTGATGATTGAAATTGCAGTAGAAATAGCTCTTTTCTGCGTTGCCATATAGTAGTAAAGCAACAAAAACGAGAATGAAAGTCCGGGGAATGACAATGCGTTGATTCTCATTGCCGGAACTGTGTTTGCAATGTCTGTGGGTGAAGTAATTCCGAAAAATTTAATTATCGGTTCAGGCTCGATACAGATGAAAAGCATAATTACAACGCTTGAAACAGCAAGCACCCTTGCGGCTCTGCGGAATGCATAGCGCACACCGTCATAGTCCTTTTCACCAAGACAAACCCCGATAATCGGAATCATTGTCTGACTTGCACCAGTGATGAACATTGACATAAAAATTTGGCTTGATGAGCATACCGAATATGAAACCATACCCGCACTTCCGCCTATGCTCTGAATAATTGTGTTTAAAAACAGCATTTTAACTGTTATCAGCATTGTACCTAATGCTCCCGAAAGTCCGATTGTAACCATTTTTCCGAGAAATTTAAAGAATTGAACGGGATTTCTGAGAATTGAAAAGTCAAAGTGCAATGTGCTTTTCTTCATGATGAAGTGTGTTGACATCATCACAAACCCTACCGCATAGCCTGTTACGGTCGCAATTGACGAGCCTGCAATGCCCATTTTGAAAGCACCCATAAACAGGAAGTCAAGTCCGAGATTTACGGCATTTGCCACAATTACAATGTTTGATGCAAACGCAGGTCTTGCGTCTGCTCTTACAAAGTGAATTGAACACATGAGCAAAAGGTAAATCGGTGTGCCGATTATGAACGGAACATAGTATTGATACAACAGCGATTTAAGCTCTGCGTCCTTTGTAAGCAACGAGCTTATCGAGTCGGCAAGCGGCAGCTGAATTGCAATAAAAATTACGCTGAGTGCGATAAGTACAATAAATGTTGAAGTGAAAACACGGTTAGCCTGCTTTTCGTCACGCCTGCCCTTTGCAAATGAAATTATCGAGGACGCACCGAGTCCGAAAAGAATAGTAATCGAAAAATAAAACTGTGAAATAGGGGACATAAGGTTGATTGCCGCAAGTGAGTTTTGCCCCAGAAGATTGCCTGCAATAATTGAGTCCACAATCATCGCAATGTTTGTTGCCATAGCCGTCAGAACTGTAGGAAGAAAATATTCCGTGTATTTTTTGTTGACGGTAACGGCATTTCTGCCAAGTACGGTACTGCTCATTTTAACTCCTTATCCCTGCTCAATGTCAAGGTAGTCAGACATCCCCGTCATTGAGAACAGCTCCATAATTGTGTTGCTTACATTGACAATTTTAAGATTTCCACCCTTGCTTTTGAGGTTTTTATAAAGTGCAAGAATAACCCTTAGTCCCGAGCTTGAAATGTATTCAAGGTCTTTAAGGTTGAGAGTTACGGTTTCAACCTCGTCAAAATCAATGCTCTTTGCCTCGTCATCAAGCTGCGGTGCTGTCATTGTGTCAAGACGGCCCTTGAGTGTGATAATAACATTCTGATTGCTTATAGCCTTATTGATTTCCATAGTTAGTTCCTCCGATAATTTTATTCTTAATTTCAATCGTTCAACATTTCCATTATAGTGTCAATACCGTGACAAAATACTTACAATCGGATTATTATAACCTGATTTTGGAAACATTGTATTATTCGGTTTTGAATTTTGAGTGATGAATAATTGATTTTTTAAATTAGAAATTCTTTGTAATTGTAAAAATGTTTTTGCCGTTAGATCTTTCATAGGAAAGAGTGTCGGAAAGTTTCTTTGTCATAAAAATTCCCAGACCGCCGATGCTTCGTTCTTCAAGCGGAGCGTGAATGTTCGGCTCTGCAATTTCAAGCGGATTGAATTTTTTTCCGCTGTCAATGAATTTTACAACAATGCAGTCTGAAAGTTTGCTAACTTCAATTTCAGCCTTGCCGACATTTTCACCGTAAGCATAGTTGCAGATGTTTACAAACACTTCCTCGCAAATCAGTTCAAGCTCAAAAACAAGCTTACCGTCTGCATTTTCACCAAGCATTTTTGTAACAAATTCTATAACATTCGGCAGATTTTCCTTAACGGCATCAACGCAAACGATTGGCATAATTCTCACTCACTTTCAAAACACCTGTTTCAACATAATGTACAGTTTTATACAGGTACTTAATCACAAAAATTATACAACATTTTGAAGAAGAAATCTATAGAATTTGAAAAAATATTGCTAAATTGTGAAAATATTTTAATTAATTGCGTTTGCACCGCATTTTTTGAAAAAACAACACCGTGCAAAACTGATTTTTGTTTTGCACGGTGTATGGTTATTTTGAGCATATGTCAACAAGTTTAAATTTTTACTTTTCTCAATGCTTTATATTCTTCATCACCGCAAGGATTTATTAGTTTATACCTGTCAATAAATCCGTCATTATCGTGGTGGAAAATATAATGCTCGTAGCTTGTATCACAATCAGGCAAGCCTAACTTTGCTTCAAGTGTCAGATTGTTTTCAAACGACTTTTTAATTATGTTTTCAATTACTTTGTCAGATTCATAGTAACTTATAATTTCGGCTTCGTTAAGACCTGATTCATCATAGCTGTATTTTTCAAGTTCAATTTCATCTATTTTTGTTCTTGTTGCCTTATTACTTGAAACCGACGCAGTCAGGAATGATTTTATTTTGTTATCTGAATCATAAATACATTCTGATAATTTGATAATGGAATTATCATAGTTATCTATATTAATTCCTGTGACGAGGTTATCTTCGTAAATAAGTACTTCTGTTCTTACGGCTTTCCAATCTAACAACGAATTAACCGCAACAAGTCTGTTATCACTGTCAAAAAGATATTCCTTGTCAGGATTTGTGCGCTTTGTAATTCGTTTCAGAAGTTTGCCTCGTCTGCAACCGCCTATAATCAAATCGTCAACAGGACTCGGACAGTAGTATCCTCTGTATATTCCGTTTTCGTTGTTTGAATATTCTTTTCTGACGGCAGATTTTACGGCAAGTTCACGCAGATTTTTTAATAAAGGTGTATAATAATCTACTTTTTCTGCAAGTCGATTTTTCTCGCTTAACATAAACTCGTTTAATTTAAGCTCTTTATTTCTGCGTTCTTTAACCATTTCGATGCACTCGGGTGTTTCATTTATTTCAAACATAATAAACCTCAAATCAAGAAAATGATTACAGACCACACAATCATAACAAGGCAAAAGCCGAATATTTCAAGTCGACTGCCAAAGTAAAAATCGCCCGTACTTTTGCGTTCTTTTACCGCTGTTGAAATTGTAAAAATCATCGAAATGATACTGTCGGGAATGAGTATGGCAGACACGGCAATTTTAATCGGCAAGCTAAGATTAAAAAACACAGTAAGTACCATTGTGCCGACCGTGACTGTAATTCCCACAATCAACAGAATGGTAAGAGCAAAACTGCTCTTTGTTATTATGCTTTGTTTGTCAGATGATTTGTGCCTGTTTATGTTTCTCATTTTTTACTCCGATATTTTTATTATCAATATTATAAATCCCTATAAGACTGAAATCAATAACCGCTTGAATTTAGTCTTTAAATTTGGCATTACTCACAAAGAAAAGAGGTAAGTTTTGTTGCACTTTACCTTTTTGAAAAGCGGTTGTAAATTTGTGTAATATATTATTTACTTTTGCCGAGTTAAATATTATAATAAAGGGTATGCTTGCAAAATATATCTGCAATATTTTGTAAAAAATGAATTTAAAGTATGGAGTTAAAAATGGGTGGGAAAAATTTAATAAAATCTAACCGAAAGGTTATTCTTGAGGGAATGCGTGACGGTATTCCGATTGGGCTCGGCTACCTTGCCGTTTCGTTTTCACTCGGCATTGCCGCAAAAACTGCGGGACTTAATGCGTTTCA
>ULTY01057257.1_pt1 | contig 15650 bp, 6 predicted proteins | sample 1958021 | NCBI WGS metagenome assembly ULTY01 (sample SAMEA4835746, study PRJEB28245) | human gut metagenome | biome: gut microbiome; material: fecal sample | place: Denmark | collected 2008 | reverse complement strand
GGAGCCGCAGGCGCAGCCCGTCGAACCGTGGATCTCCAACGTCTCGGCCACCTACAAGGGAATCACGTTCGAGGTCACGGACAACGACTCCGGATTCGCGCGCATCGCCGATCTGACCCTCTTCATCGAAGACGCCAAGGGCGAGATCACCAAATCGGTGCTCACCGTCACGCAAGGCATCGCCCTGCCGGCGCTCAAGCTGGACAGCAATGCCGAAACGTACGAAGGTTACGCCCAGGATTGCGCGGTTCCGGCCACGACCAACAACCTCGTGCCCTACTCCGACCAGATCGGTTACGACGTGGCGTACGACGTTCCCGTCGCGGAGGGCGCCGAGTGGATTCTGAAGCCCGCGATCACCGACGACGGCCTGACGTTCTCGCTGGCCAAAAACGAGGGTTCGGAGCCGCGCACCGCCACGATCCGGCTCAACTTCACCGACGAACACGGCAACTCCGTTTCGGCCTCGTGCAAAATCACCCAGAAGCCCTACCCGACCGCTGCCGATTTCGCCGCGGTGCGCGCCCTGACTCCGGGCGAGATCACGCTCCAGCAGTATATCGAAGGCTACATCGTCAGCGACCCCGACAGCAAGAACGTCGTTTCGAGTCCCCAGACCAAACAGTTCTTCTTCGACCGCGGCGAAAACGACCGGACGGCCTATATCGAGAGCCTTGACGGCAAGTGGGGCTTCTGCCTGAAATTCGCCTCCTCCGAAGACAACACGCCGGCCCGCTTCTCGAAGGTGCGCCTCTCCCTGAACGGGGCCACGCTCGAAAAGAAGAACTCCCCCGAGTGCTACACCATCACGGGACTTACCGCGGCCAACATCCTCGAAACCTCGACGCCCGACGAGTTCAAGATTCCGGTCAAGACGAAGACGATCGGCGAACTCACCGACGACGACATCTTCACGCTGGTGTCGGTCACCAACCTCGAAATCATGTGCAAGGACGGCGCCTACACCAACTGCACCGACGGCTATTCGTTCAAGGACAACATCAACCCGATCGGCACGGCTACCGCCCCGCGCTGGGACGTGGCCCCGCTGATGTGCTACGACAACACGGGCCGGACCATCTACATGCTGACCAATACGGCCGCTCCCTGGCGGCGTTTCAGCTCGGGCCGCGACCTGGATTTCAACTCCGTCGTACCGCAGGGTTCGGGCACGTTCCGCGGCATCGTCGTGGCTGACGACGTCGCCCCGATCCGCTTCGGCGACCTGGGCCGCTACCAGCTGCGCGCCATGACCGCCGAGGAGATCGCGCTGACCGACGAACCGTTCTCGAAAACCGTCGTCGAGTGGAACTGGAACGACCGCAAGACCGACCTCATACCGGAGATCGGCGAAGGCGAGATCAATAAATACGGCGCCACGCAGGGTGCCGCAGCGGACTTCAACAACGTCGTCTGCTCGGGCAATGGAGGCAGTACCAAAGAACAGAAAGGTCTGGTGGCAAACGGCGGCATCACGTTCACCCAGCAATGGTGGGATTTCGACGCCGACAAGGGCAAATACTTCGACATTTCGTTCTCCACGCAGGGAATCAGCGGTTCGAACATGGTCTTCGGCATCGTCTGGGGCCACGGCTCGATGAGCAACACGACCCTCTCCGGCCCGGCGCACTGGAACCTGCTCTATTCGGTCGACGGCGGAGCGACGTTCCAGGCCGTTCCCGACAGCCCGATCATCAAGAAGCGTTCGATCACGTGGTGGTCGACCACGTCGCAGGATTCGACCCCGGGCTTCACCGAGCACCTGCGCAAACTGCCCGCCGACTGCTTCGGCCGGGAGAAAGTGGTTCTGCGCTTGCAGGTGGCCGACAAGGTTACCGACATCGACCCCAAAGCCACGTCTTCGAACTACCTGACGGCGCTGGGCATCGAGAAGGGAACGCTGACGCCGTCCGTTGCGGCCGGTAACAGCCAGGCCCGTATCGGAACGATAACGGTACGCTACAACTAAACGAATTGCGGTCGCGCGGCGGATGCACCGTCCGCCGCGCACGGCCGGAACAAACAACAACGAATAAAACGTATAGAATATGAACTGTCGTAAATCGATATTTAAATTTTTAGGCATTGCGGCCGTATGCGCAGCCTCGGCGGCCTGCAGCGTCGACGACGCCGACGATCTGGCCCTGGTCAAACTGGGCGCGCTGAAGAAGGAGTTCGTCGTCGAAGCCGATGCGAATACGTTCGACATCGACATCTACGCCAACAGCGCCTTCCATATCGAGCGTATCAACCAGGCCGACTGGATCAGCCTGACCTGCGGTGAGACGGAGGACGGAAAGGGCGCCATCACCGCCGAATGCGAATTCAACGAAGGCTTCAAACGCAAAGCGGGCTTCGTGCTCTGCTCCGACGTGGACGCGCGCCGCGACACGGTCTACGTCAAGCAGAAGGCGCTCGTGGACGCCAAGATCGAGTTCGCCAACTCGTCCGTCATCGTCGCCGGAGCCGGCGGCGAGAACATCTCGCCGATCGAGACCAACATTCCCTTCTCGGAGATCACGGTCGACATCGAGTATGCCAAGGCCGACAACGCCGATTGGATCGAGAGTCTCGAAATCGTGGATTCCGAGAGCGAAAATCGCAGTCTGGCCATCACGACCGAGGCGAACGCCGCAGATGAAATCCCGCGTTCGGCTACCGTGTCGCTCTCCTTCACCGACGGCTGGGAGGAGACCGTCTCCGTCGAATTCAACCTCCTGCAGCGCACGGCGAAGGAGACCCTCGGACGTCAGATCACATTCGAGGAGTTCCGCCGGACGTATGCCATGAACAAGAAGGTCGAAGACTACGTCATCCTCGAAGGCATCGTGGTGAGCAACACCAAGAGCCACAATGCGGGCGAGAACACGCAAAGCACGACCGCAAAGATCGACTACAGCATATCGGACCGGACCGTCTACCTCGAAACCTATGACGGCAAATACGGCATCGCCGTCCAGACCGCCACGGCCGAAGACAACGTCTTCGAACAGTACGACCACGTGCAGATTCTCATTCAGGGCGCCTCGGGCTACCTGGTCGAGACCCCCGACCGCTATGAACTGCGCAACGTCACCAAGGCGATGGTCATTTCGCGCATTGCGGGTTCGGCATCGGACGTTCCCGTGAAGGAGAAGTGGATGAGCCAGCTCACCGACGACGACATCTACACCTACGTCACCCTGAAGGACGTCGAGTTCCCCGTACGCAAAGGCGCGATCACGCCCATCAACGAGGGCTATGCGATCGGCACGGGCGCAAGCCGCATCAGCAAATACCCGCTGCTCGTGCGCGACATCAACGGCGACGACATGTACATGCTGACCAACACCAACTGCGCCTACCGCAGCGACGGCACGCGCCTGCCCTACGGCTCGGGCAAGATTTCGGGCGTCATCGTCCACGAGCGTTTCTCGCGTTTCGAATGGCGCGACGGAGCCGACCCGGCCGAAATGGACGACGATCCGACGCTCGGCTTCATCGGCCGCTACCAGATCCGCCACCAGACCAAGGGCGACATCTGGGACAACATGCAGAACAGCGTCGAAGACAGTTTCTCGGCCCTGCTGACGGAGTACCGCTACTGGAATCCCGACCTGGAGAACAAGGTCCAGAAACCCACCTACGGAACGAACGGCTACCTGACGCACACCTATCAGGAGAAGTACACCGGCTCCGCCAGCAAAGAGTACCTGCAGGCCACCTTCCAGCAGCACATGTGGGGCGGCGGAACCTACGAATACCTGGGTCCCGTCGGCAACAATGCCTCCTATATCTTCGGAGCCAACTTCGGCAACAAGAACGGCATCGGCGTAGTGATCGACCCCGCGAAGGAGAGCTGGAATCCGCTGATGGACGATCTGGTGAGCCGCAATCCCGACGGAACGCTGGAGTGGTGCGGTCCCTATGCCAAGGATAAAAACGCGGCAAACGGCACGGGTGGCTGGCCGGGCAACAATGAGATTGCGACGAATTCCACGCAAATCAACTACAACGGCAGCACGGGTATGCGCGGCAAGGGGAATGTATACGGTTCCTGCTACACCGCCTTCGCCAACCACTTCTGGTGGGACGACGACACCGACCGCCCCTACGCCTGGCTGATCAACTTCTCGACCGAAGGCATCACGACATCGCATATCTCGATGCAGATTTCCGTTATGAACACGCAGCAGAGCTTCTTCTCGCCCCGTTTCTGGTGTGCCGAATGGTCGCTGACCGATTCGCAGGCCGCAAAGGACGACTCGCAGTGGAATCTGATCGGCGAATACACCATCCCCGACGTTTCCGTCTGGGCGAACACGCTCTATTCGTCGTGCGTGGCCTACAAAAGCATCGACTTCGAACTTCCCCAGGAGATTCTCGGCCACGAAAACGTCTACATCCGGCTTCGCCCGACGAGCGACCTCTGCAGCGACGGCTCCGACTACGCCAACGCGCGCCTGAACCAGAGCGCCAGCGGTGCTGCCCTGGCCGCGGAACACGCCAGCAGCCTCGAATATTTCGCCATCCGCTATAACAAATAGCGGCGTGTAACGAACGGTCGAAGCGGGGAGAGGACGACCGTCCTTTCCCCGCTTTTCCCGAAAGCCGTCCCATGCCGCAAACCGCAAAAACCGCAACCATGAAAAAACTGTTGCTTTTATTGGCCGCCCTGTTCGCAATATCCGCCGGCGGCATATGCTGTTCGGGTTCGGGCGACGATCCCGGAGAACAGGAAAAACCCGTCGATCCGCCCCCTTCGCCCGACGACGGCGTCGACTGGTCGAAGATCGACCCGAAAGCCACCGTGCGCGGGGTCGTGACGTGCGCCAGCGCCGCCGTGCAGGGCGTCGTCGTGACCGACGGCGTGAACATGACGCGCACAAACAAACAGGGGGCCTACGGGCTGCGCACGTCGTCCGACAAGTCGAAACTGGTCTACCTGACCGTCCCGTCGGGTTACGAGGTCGAATCCACGCGCGGGTTCATCCCCCGCTTCTACCGCAGGGTCACCGCTCCCACGAGCGTGGAGCAGGTGCAGCAGCACGACTTCACGCTGAAAAAGGTGAACAACGACCGCCACATTATGATCGTGTCGGCCGACATGCATATCCGCAACCGGGCGATGATCAAGACCACATCGTCGGCCACGCCGTCGATCTGTCCCCCGAAGGGCGAACTGGACTCCACGACGTTCCGCCGCACCTACCTCAAGGCGCTGCGCGACTACGTCAAAGCCCTGCCCGCAGGCGTGCCGGTCTACGGCATGAATCTGGGCGACATGACGCAGGAGTCGCACTGGACCAACGCCAACAAGGCGACGCTGGCCAATTTCGTCAACGTCTGCGAACGCGGGGGCATGCCGATCCAGACCTTCCACGCCATCGGCAACCACGACCACGACATGGCCGTGCAGAACATCGCCGGCGACGACGACTCGGCGGCCGAACTGGCCTATATCTCCGCGCTCGGGCCGACATACTACGCCGTCAACATCGGCAAGGTGCACTACGTCGTGTTCGACAATACGCAGTATGTCAACACCGGCAGCGACCGGTCATTCGCCGTCCGCCTCAACCGGCGTCAGATGGACTGGGCGCAGAAGGACGCCGACTACATGCCGTCGGACGTCGAGCGCATCGTAATCGCGTGGCATTGCCCGGCCTTCCGCCGCAACCCGGGGGCCTCGTCGCCCAACCCGATGGACAACGCCGACGAATTGCTCGACATCTACAAGGACAAGCAGCTGCCCGTCACGATCTGGTCGGGCCACAACCACATCGCCGAAACGGTCACCGTACCGCGCAGCGACATGAGCGTGACCGAGTACACGCACCCGTGCGTATGCGGCGCATGGTGGTATTTCCCGCTCTGCCACGACGGCGCCCCGGCGACATTCACCCGTTACGATTTCAGCGGCGGAACGATCACGGAGCGGCGGAGCGTGAATTTCAGCGACAGCGACGAGCAATACTGCCGGGTCTACAACTCGGGGCTGAAAAACGCCGAAGGCAGGCCGGTCGTGCGCCTCAACGTCTGGGACTGGCATCCGACGTGGAAATTCGAATGCCGCGAAAACGGAGCCGCGGTTCCCGCCTCGCAGCTGAAGGCGGTCCGGGAGTACGACGACTATTACGTCACGGTCCACGACGCCTGCGGCAACGACATCTCCTCGTTCAGCTTCCTCGACAAATACCGCACCGACCACATGCTCGAATACACGCCCGTAACGCCGTCCGCCGAGATCCGGATAACCGCCACCGACGAATACGGCCGCCAGCTCTTCACCGTCACCACCAAGGCGGAGAACTGACCGGACGCAATCCGGCCTGTAACGAAGCGTCCCGGAGCGAATGCTCCGGGACGCTTTTCAATCATCGGGCAACCCCTACTTCGTCACACAGATATCGTCGATGAACCAGCGCGAGAACTCGCCCGAAGCGGGTTCGCTCGTAAAGCGCAGGGCCGTGGAGGCCGTCGCGCCGTCGATCGTCAGCGAATAGGTGTTGAACGCATCGGTCGCCAGTCCCGACACGACCTTCTTCGTCGCGCCGTCGATCGTTCCGCCGCCGATCACCTCGACGACGATCTCCGTCAGATCGCCCTTCTTGTCCTTGGGTTCGGTCGCCTTACCCTTGGGGCGATCCGAACAGGTCTTGTAGGCCATCGCGCGGAAAGAGAGGTTCAGATCGCCCGTTGCGTTCAGCGCCGGCGTGAGCAGTGCCCCCGCCTTATTCTCATACTCTGCCCGCTTCACGGCCTGCGACTCGACATAACCGATCTGGGCATAACCCGGACGCTGATGAACGTTGGTGCCCGAAAGTCCGTTTTTCAGCACGGCGTCCCATTCCGAGATGTCGCTGCCGCAATAGTTCAGCATGGCAGCCAACTTATCGCCGTAGAGGTAGTCCAACCCTTCGGTCAACCCGTCGAAAGGCTCGAAATAAACCGCTCCGACCGGTTTCGGTGTACTGAATTTCGGCACGGCCTCAATCGCGACGCACGAATGCAGGCGCGAATCCGAATTGTATCCAGCCGTACCGCCGTTGCAACTGACGTTGTCTGTCGGATAAAGTTTCAGTAGCAGCGTCTGGCCCTTCATCAGCCGCAACTGCGGCGTCAGGGTCACCGTAAAATAATAGAAATAGCCGCTGCTCGCAATCGCCCCGGGAATCGAGATGGCTGTCGAGCCGTCGGAGGGAGTGACGTACTCCGTGCCGTCGGTCGAATAGGCCACCGCCCAGTTCTTCGGAGCGCCGCCCGTTCCCGACATACCGAATGAGATGCGGAACGATGCAGGCATATCCTCGGCCAAAGGCACGGTCAGCAGGAAATAGGAGTCCTGACCGTAAACCATCGACTTGGCCGGAATGTTGTCATGCGCGGCCTCATCGGCCCAGTGCGTCAGCCGGAAATGGCTGCTGTTCGACGTCGGGGCCACCTTTGCCGTCAGCACGACGCATTTGGTGACATCCTTGTCCTCGACCTTGAAGTCTGCCCCCAATTTGTCGAACGTGCCATCGGTCACCGTCACGTACTTGCAATCCTTGTTGGCCTGCGAGGCGGCGTAGAACGAGAAGACATAGGGCAGCCTGATTCCAACCTGGGCGCCGAAGCGCAGCCCGGTGAGTTCCTTGTCCCCGGCCGTGCAGGGGCGGATCGCATAGGCGCCGTCCTGCGGCACAACGATTCCCTTGAGCACTCCGCTACCCGTCGGCGCAGGATCAATGCCAAACGAGGAAGCCTGCGAAGCCACCAGCCGGAAACGGTTGTTGTCGGGGTCCTGCATCGACAGATCGTCCTTGAGCGTTATACCGTTCAGCGAACCACCTTCCGGCACGTAGACCTGGGAATAAATGCCTGCATACATCGACTCGTAGGCTCCCGACCGAAGCTCCTCGTAGGTGATCTTCAAGGCTTCGATCTTCACCTGCGTCGTCTCCGTGCGGCTCACCTTGTCGTCCGCGGCGGGTTTCACCTCCATCACGCCGGTTTCGGGATTCACCCCGACGACCGCCCCCTTCAGGTCGATCTCCAGCTCCTCGCCCGGCTTGCGGTAGAGCACCTCGTCGGTGCGGAGCGTAATGCCGCAGTTGGCTTTCAGGGCGCTCTGGAGCGCGATGCAGTTGTCGTAATAGTTATTGTCCTGGACGCTCGACACCACGATTCCGCGCATCTTCACGTCCTGCGTCACGGAGTAGTCGCCGTCGGCGGCCAGTTTCCGCAGATCGGGGATCGAGAGATACCCCTCGGCCGTCGCCGAAGCCTGCACGAAGGACAACTCCTCCACGACCGCGGCATTCCGTTTGGCCGCAACGCGTATCGTCAGCGCACGGGAGCCGGAAGTATTGTTTTCGGCAATGGACACCGCCACGGTCGCCATGCCCGTGGCCTCGGTCTGCGAGAGTTCGGCCCACGAGGTGTCGTCGCCCGCGACGGAGATCGTCCAGTCGCAGTTGGCCTCGACGTCGAACGAGAGCGTCGTGGCGAACGACGGCGCGAGAATCGCGTGCGTGTTCAGCGCTACCCGCTGCATCGGCAGCGCCACGTCGTCCTTGCACGCTCCGGCCGCGAGCAGCAGCGCGAAGGCCGCCGCCGCCCGGAAAAAGCTATTCAAGAGTCTGTTTTTCATAATCGCTTACTTTTTGAGGTCTACCAGTACGGGAAGGTGGTCGGAGACCGTCATCACGTTGATCTCCTCGTACGAGGGCACGGCGGTGCGCAGCACCTCGTACGACGGCGAATTGCCCGTGTAGACGAGCACATAGTCGATGCGCGACGGCGAAGAGGTGTTCACGAAGGTATTGGCCGAGGTGCTGATGATCTTCCACGATTCGAGCGCCGCTGCCGGAAGCTTCGACGTGTTGAGGTCCCCCGCCAGGTAGATCGGCTTGGTATAGGCGGCGTAGTTGGCGGCGATATACTCGGTTATGATCTCGAACGACCGCTGGCGGTTCTCATCGCTCTGGTGGCAGAAGTGCGTGGCGATGAAGATGTAGCCGTCGAACTCCGCGAGGAAGAACTTCCGCGCCTCGGTTCCCGGCAGATCGCCCGCATAGGTGTTTTTAGGCGCCGTCTTGCAGAGGATGCCGATGCCGTAGTCGCCGCCGCGGTAGCTGATCGTCTTGCAGTAGTAGGGCCGCATCCCCGTGCGGTCGGCCAGTTCCTGCAACTGGTCGGTCTGATGCCACGTGGTGTTCTTGTCCAGTTCCTGCAACGCGATCACGTCGGGGTCCATCAGCGAGATGACCTTGGCCGTGTTGTTGTAGTTCGCGCGGTCGGTCCCGGAGTTCTGGGTCCATCCCTCGCAGCGGTGGGTGTTGTAGGTCGCCAGCCGCACCGAGTTGGGCAGGCGGTCGTAACCCTGTCCGTCGTAGGGATTGTCGGGTGCGTCGGAGGTCATGTCCCCGAAATCGAAGTCGGAGTTGTCGCCCTCCAGCCCGGAGCAGGCCGCCCCGGACAACGCCAGGCAGCAGCCGGAGAAGGCGAGCAGTATGAATCGCTTGATTTTCATAATCATTCTTTTTTTCAGGTTAGAAATTCAGGCCGTCGTTCCAGCCGGGGTTCTGCGTAATGGCGCCCTGGGTCAGCACCCGGTCGTCGGTGGGCACGGGATAGAGGTAGTCGCGCTCCTCGTTCCACGAACGGGCGTAATCCGTATGGATAATGATGTAGCCGCTGTCGCCCCCGCTCAAGAAGATCTCCTTGTTCAGCTCGTAGACCGCCGGGGCCGAGGTCGCGGGCTTCGAGCCGGACCAGATGCAGACGTCGTTCACGCCGTCGTTGTTCAGGTCGTAGGACCCCGTGCCGGGGAAATACAGCCCCGTGAAGGGTTTTTCGAAACGCTTGCCCTCCTTCCAGCGCATGATGTCCCAGTAGCGGAGGTTCTCCATCAGCAGTTCGACGGTGCGTTCGCGGCGGATTTCGAGGATCACGCCCTTGTTGTCGCCCGTCACGTTGGCATAGCCGGTCTCCGGCGAAGCCAGATAGGGGTCGGGCGAGGCGTTGGCCTTCGTGAGCGAGAGGTTGGCGACGCCCGCACGGTCGCGCAGCGGCTTGATCGCAAGGTCGATGTCTTCCTGCGTGAGGGTTCCCAGCTCGGCCTTGGCCTCGGCGTAGTTGAGCATCACCTCGGCGGCGCGCAGCAGCGGCAGGTCGTTCGTCGAAGCGTTGTACGAATCGTACTTGGCCGACTGGAGGTACTTCACCAGCTGGTATCCGGTCATCGTCGCCGCAAGGTTCGGGGCCGACAGCGCCGTGTCGTCGATGCGCTTGTACCCGGGCGTGCGGACCGTCTGTGCGAAGCGGCCGTCCCGGTTTTTGCTCTCCTCGGGGAGCTGCATCGTCTCCCAGCCGGGCTGCGAGGTGAAGGGCGTGCCGTCCTTCATCAGATACATGTTGGCGATGTTCTTCAGCAGGCCGGGGCGTCCCATCGTGATGCTCGTGAGGTAGCCGTTGACGTCGTGCTTCAGACCGATAGCCGTGTTGTAGGCCCGGGCGAGCACGATTTCGGTGTCGAGGGCCTTGAGCGACGAGAAAAGGTTGAGATACGGCGTCGTTCCCGTCGTGTAGACCGAGTATCCGCTCTCGTCGATGAAGCGCTTCGACGCCGTCGCGCAGGCCGTGAGATAGCTTTCCCAGTCCTTCAGCCCGTGATACTTGCGGAAGGTTCCCTCGAACAGGCAGACGCGGCTCTTGAGCGCCAGCGCCGCCCAGCGCGTCACGCGGTAGACCGACCTTTCGACGGGCAGGTTGGTAACGGCGAAATCGAGGTCTTCGATCACCTTCTGCATCACCATCTCGCGCGGATCGCGGCCCTTTTCGAAGAGCAGCGGGTCGCCGGCGTCGATCGGACGGTCGACCCAGGGCACGTCGCCGTAATGCTTCACCTTCTCGAAGTAGAACCACGCCCGGAAGAAGCGCGCCACGCCCTCGTACTCGAGCCGCACGTGCTCGTCGGCACAGTTGGAGGAGTATTGGAGGAAGAAATTGATGTCGCGCAGCTTCTCCCACTTCCAGGAGCCAGCCGTCGCGGGCACGGTGCGGTTGCCCAGCACCTCGCTCGTGAGCGTGGTCTTGGCGATGATGTCGGCCGTCTCGCCGTAGATGGTCCCGGCGGAGAGAAACATCGTGTAGAAATCGTTGGTGTAGAGCTGGCACTCCTCCTCCGTGTGGAAGAAGTTATCGGGAGTGAGCCGGTCCTTCGGGTAGCGGTCGAGCGCGTCCTCGCAGCTGCAAAGTCCGCACGCCGCCACACCGGTCAGTATATAAAGAATGTATTTTTTCATAACGGCAATCGCTTTAGAAGGTTAAGTTCAGACCCACGGAATAGGTCCTGCACCAGGGATAGACGTTCGACTTCTTGTCCGAATCGGCGGCAGCCTGCTCGGGATCGAGGAAATCGTTTTTCAGGGCGCTCCACGTGGCGAGGTTCTCGCCGCTGAAGTAGACACGGCACTCCTTGATGCCGACCTTCGAGGTCAGCCGCTTGGGAATCGTGTAGCCGAGGGTGAGGTTTTTCAGCCGGCAGTAGGCCAGATTTTGCAGGTAACGGTCGTTGGTATAGTAGGCCGTGCCCTGCGTCGAGTTGAGCGACGTATAGGCGCGGGCGCGCGGGAGATAGGCGTCGGGATTGCTCTCGCTCCACACCTGACTCATAAAATTCTTCGGAATGAAGGTCGCATAGGGACGGCTGTACGGCCCCCAGAAGCGCAGGTTGTCCGCGCCGGGATACCAGTCGAGCCGGCCGATGCCCTGCATGAACACCGAGAGGTCGAATCCGTACCACGAAAGGTTGAGCGTGAGTCCGTACTGGTAGCGGGGCGACGAGTTGCCGATCACGCGGCGGTCTCCCGGGTCTTCCAGCGTTCCCTTGCCGCCGTCGACGATACCGCTTCCGTCCAGGTCGAGGTACTTGATGTCGCCTCCGCGAACGCCCTTTCCATAGGCTCCCGTCGCGGAATAATATCCTGCGGCGACCTTCGAAAGGTCCACGCGCGAAGCGTACTCGGCGGCCTCCTCGTCGTTGCGGAACAGCCCGTCGACCTTATAGCCCCAGATTTCGCCGTACTTCTTGCCCACATAAGGGCCTCCGATCAGCCCCGAGGGGTTGTCGCACTTGGTGTACTCGGCCGTGTAGTCCGAGAACGTCCCCGTGATGCCGTAGCTGAAGGTGCTTCCGGCGAGTTTGAACGAGTCGCGCCAGCCCAGCACCAGTTCGTAACCTTTCGTACGGAGGTTGTTCGAGTTGACCTGCGGTTCGTTGGCGCCGTAGATCGAGGGCAGCGACTTGCCCTTGCCCAGGATGCCCTTCGTGTCGCGGATGTAGAAATCGGCCGTCAGCGAGAGACGGTTGCTGAACATGTTGAGATCCGCGCCGAGGTTCTTCGAGATGACCTTCTCCCAGGTCTGGTTGCCCGATACGGGATCGCTCACCGTGGCGTGCTGGCCGAGAATCGTACCGTCGAACGAATAGTCGCCCATCGAGCCCTTGGTCGTGATGGTCTGGATGAAGTCGTAGTAACCGATCTGCTGGTTGCCGAGCGAACCGTACGAAAGTCGGATCTTGAGGTTGTCGACCGTCTTGCGCAGCGGTTCGAAGAACGCCTCCTCGCTGATGCGGTATGCCGCCGAGAACGAGGGGAAGAAGCCGTAACGCTTGCCGCGCGGGAAACGCGACGTACCGTCGTAGCGTCCGTTGACTTCGGCCAGGTACTTGCCCTTGTAATCGTAAGCCGCGCGGTAGAACCAGCCCATGATGGCGTATTCGTTGCGGCCTCCGTTGAGCGTGAAGTTGGTCGTGCCCTTGGCGAGGTTGAAGTCCGAGAGGTCCTCGGACAGCAGTCCGTCGTTGGCCGCCGTGAGGTCGCGGTAATACTTGGCCTCGTAGTTGTAACCGGCGATCAGCGTCAGGTTGTGCTTCTCGCTGAAGGTCTTGTTGTAGGTTCCGTAGACGTCGGCCACATAGTAGTTCTGGTCCCAGACGACCTCCTTGTACTTGTTGGGGAAGCTTCCTTCGGGTTCGGTCATCACCTCGCCCGGATACTGCGAATACTGGACATTGACGCTGCGGTAGTCGTTGTGGAGGTATCCCTGCGTATAGCTGAAGTCGGCCTTTACGTTGAAGTTTTTGTGCAGTTTGAACGTGGCTTCGAACGTCGTGGTGATCTCCTGCGTCTTCTTGTTGCCGAAGCTCTTGCCCTTCTGCATCATGGCGCTGTAACCGTCCATCAGGTAGTGGGTCGACGACTGGGTCATCGAGGTGTGCGACACGGCCGTACCGTCGGGATTCACCGGCACGAACGACGCCAGGGCGTGCAGCGTGGGTTTGCGGAAGTTGTTATACTCGTCCTCGTAGCCGTAATACTTGTAGTTCGACTGGAAGAACTTGGTGTTGCTGGCGATGGTCAGCCAGGGTTTGATCTCGGCCTGGAGCTTCACGCGGAAGTTGTAGGACTTGAACATGTCCGGCTCGATGCGGTTGACGCCCTTCTGCTGGTAATAGCGTCCGCTGACCATGTAGGAGAGCGCCTTGGTTCCGCCCTTGATGTTGATGTTGTGGTCCCACGTCGGGCGGCTGTCGTCGTAGAGGTAGTTGTACCAGTCGAAGTTGGCCAGATAGACGTACTGCTGACGGCCGTTGCGCCTGTCGGTGACGACCCACGGACGCGCCGGGTTCTCGGTCTTGTCGTTGCGCCGCTCCCAGAGAGCCTTGTAGTCGGCCTCGGTGTAGGAGGTGTAGGGGGTATTCTGCGTGGCCATCATAAAGAAGTCGGCGATCTTGGCCGAGTAGTATCCGCGCGTCTCGTAGTCGGTCGAGGTCGTGGGGCTGGAGACGGAGAAATAGCCGTTGTACGACACTTCGGCCTTCTCGTTGTACTTGCCGCTCTTGGTGGTGATCAGGATGACGCCGAAGGCTCCGCGTGCGCCGTAGATGGCGGCGGACGAAGCGTCCTTCAGGACCGTGATCGACTCGATGTCGTTCGAGTTGATGCGGTCGGGATAGGTCTCGACGCCGTCGATCAGCACCAGGGGGCTGCCGCCGTTGGGCGAGGTCGTACCGCGGATGTTGTAGGTCGCTCCGGCTCCGGGCTGTCCCGACGAGAGCGTCACGTTGAGGTTGGGGATCACGCCCTGCAAGGCGCGGCCCACGTTCGACACGGGACGGTCTTTCAGCTCCTTCTGCGACACGGTGGCCACGGCTCCCGTGAGGTTGGCCTTCTTCTGCACGCCGTATCCCACCACGACCACCTCGTCGATGCTCTGCTGGGCGTAGGTCAGCACCACGTCGAAGAACGTGCGGCTTCCGACCGCCGATTTGTAGGAGTCGAAGCCGATGAACGACACTTCGAGCATGGCTTCGGCCGTAAGCGCCGGGAGGGTGAGCGTGAAGCTGCCGTTCATGTCGGTCGATATGCCCCGGGTCTGCCCGGCATCGGTCACGAGGACCGTGGCGCCGATAACGGGCGCACCCTTCTCGTCCTTGACGACACCCTTCACCGTCTGGCGCTGGGGCGCGGCGTCCTTGACGAGGATGATCCTCCGGTTCTCGAAACGGCACGAACAGTCGGGCAGCATCTGCCGCACCACCTCGGACACGGGCTTGCGCACGGCCGCGACGGACACGATCCGCTTGAGGTCGAAGTCGCCGTTATTGTAGAAAAACGTGTAATTGGTCAGTCGCTCTATCTCCTTCAAAACCTGTTCGACAGAGACGTTTTCCTTGGTAATGCTGACCGTGGGGGGGGGGAGTTTGCGCCCGTCCTCCCGTGGTCAGAAAAAGCAATAGCAGGGCTGCACCAAGGATTTTAGCTTGGATAAGTTTACGCATGGGTTTGTAATTTAGGTAATGGTCGAAACGGCCGGAACGGATTCTGCGTTCCGGAAGTGAAAGCGGGAAAGTCCGGGTCCTTTTTACATAGGCGCGTAATTTTTAGGAATTTTTCGGTTGTTTGGGAATGATCGTTATGCGCCGCCCTGCGCAGACGTAGTCCATCTCCACGACGAGCGACATGGCTTTCAGAATCTCCTCGATGCTTTCGTTGCGGATCAGCTTGAACGACATGCGCACCTGCCGGGTCCACGCCTCGGGAGCGTCGATCTCGACGGCGTACCAGCGTTCGAGGTTGGTGAGAATGTCGGCCAGCGAGGTGTCGTCGAACGACAGCGAGCCGCCCATCCACTGCGAGTAGTTGCGCGTCGAGACCCGCGAGCGCGAGGCGCGCCCCTCCTTCCTGTCGAACACCAGCCTGTCGCCGGGTTTCAGCGTCACGGGCGCCGGCAGACGGCCGCCGTAGGCGCGGATGCTGCCGTTGCAGAGAATGGCCTCCGTGGTCGCGAACTCGGCGTAGTTGATCACGTCGAACTCCGTGCCGAGCACCTCGATGTTCATATCCTCCATCTGCAGGATGAACGGACGGTCGGCATCGTGCCGGACCTTGAAGAAGCCTTCGCCGTCGAGTTCCACCACCCTGCGGCGCCCCGTCAGGTCGCCGTAGTACCGGAGCACGCTCCCGGCGTTGAGCCAGATATGCGTACCGTCGGGCAGTACGTACTCGCCCTTGTCGTGGGCCGGGGTGACGATGTTGGTTTCGATCTTCGTGCGCAGGTAATCCTTCACCACGACGTAGTTCGTTCCGGCGGCCAGCAGCACGACGGCGGCCGCGGCT
>ULTY01045943.1_pt1 | contig 15744 bp, 14 predicted proteins | sample 1958021 | NCBI WGS metagenome assembly ULTY01 (sample SAMEA4835746, study PRJEB28245) | human gut metagenome | biome: gut microbiome; material: fecal sample | place: Denmark | collected 2008 | reverse complement strand
CTACGATATTTTATTTCAACGACGTAGGGGCGACCATCGGTCGACCGTTATATAATTTATTTGATTTCCTGTTCTAAATTTTTAAATGTTTCTGTGTCAAAAAAATCCGTAACGCTTATTTCAAGGCCGTCACAAATTTTTTTGATTGTTGTTATTCCCGGATTTTTGCTTTGGCCGTAAATAATCGATTTAATTGTAGTGTACGGAATACCCGATATTGTTGCAAGCCGGCAAAAATTTATTTTCTTTTTCTCGCACAATTCTTCAATTCTTTCTTTAGTTGCCTGTGCAATGTCCAAAGCCATCACCCCTAACAAAATTATATTTCATATTTTAATCCCTCAGTCTGCTCGCATCCTCAGCCTTATTATTGAAAAAACTCAATATTTTTTTATATTCCTCATCGCTGATTTCAATTACTTTGCCGTGCTTGAAGCCGTAGGGGAATGAAAAAAGCTGATTTACCTGATGAAAATGAGCGTCGCCTGCTTTTTCGCTTATAAAGGGAACATAGCCCATTTTTTCCTTTTCACAGCCAAAAAAGTCAAGCATTAAGCACCATTTTCCGTCGGGGAGGATATATGTAGTTGCTGCCTCGTGTGAGCCGGGACGGTAAAGGCTTGCCATATAATTTTGAAAATCAAAATCGTGCTGCCAAGTGGTGAAAAGGTCTTTTGACGTTTCGTGCATATTCATCAGCGGCTTTGAGGAGGTTTTATAAAAAAGGTGATACGTGCCGTCAATTTTAACCAAATGAGAATCGAAAACACCGCACTCTTTTTCAAAAAATAATTTAGGAAAGGTGAAGCTTTCAAAATCCTTTGTTTTGGTGTAATAAATTGCCATTTTTTGAAAATTGTCCGCCTTGACGGTTGCGCTGAAATGGATAATATAATCGTCTGCCGCCTCGTCATAAAAAATCTCAGGCGCCCAAATACAGCCGAAATCGTCCCTGCCGAAATATTTTAATTCTTGCGGGGTAAAATGAACTAAATCGTCACTTCTCCAAAGGGAAATAAATTTACTGCCGTTTGACGATATATCAGCCCAATTTACGTCGTGATTTTCGTCCATTCGATTTACTATGCAAAGGTCGGTTGCGATAAAAACAAACGAATTGTCCTTTAGCCTTATAACGTCAATATCACGGCAACCCATTTCTCCCTTGTTGCAGGTGATAACAGGCTTTGAGCCGTTTACTGCGGTGAAATCATAACCGTTTTTGCTGACTGCAAGGTAAATCTGCTCTCCGTCGGGTGTGAGCTTTTCTCTGAAATGTGCAAATAAATATGGCATAATCGCTCCTTGATTTTTGATTATAATAGTGCGTTTGCAAAGCTTTTCGTTTTTTAATGTTTTACAGTTTGATTTTACTCTACCGTGACAACTTTTGCAAGGTTTCTCGGTTTATCAACGTCAAGCCCTTTATCGCTTGAAACGTAATAGGCGAGCAGCTGCAGTGCAATCACACTCGGCACTGCCATAAAATCGTCGTCTAAATCGGGAAGTACAAAATCACACTTGATATCTTTGTTAACAAGCGATTTTTTGATAAAGGTAATTACTTCCGCCTTGCGGGAAAGAACTTCTTTAATGTTTGACATTTGCTTTGTGGCTAAATATCTTTGAGTCATAAGCGCAATAACGGGCGTGCCGTTTGTGATAAGCGCAATTGTGCCGTGTTTCAGCTCTCCCGATGCAAAAGCCTCACTGTGAATATACGAAATTTCCTTTAATTTAAGTGATGCTTCAAGAAGTGACGGATAGTCAAGCCCCCTGCCAATCATAAAGGTATGCTCGTTTGACAATAGCCTTTTTGCAAGCAGATGAATTTCATTTTTACGCTTTAGTATATCCTCTGCGGCACTCGGAAGTTTTTGAAGTTCACCGATAAATTTAGTAACTCCCTCATAGTTGAGATTTTTCCTGATGTAAGCAAGCCTTGCCGTGATAAGATAAAAAATTGCAACCTGAGTGGTGTACGCTTTCGTTGACGCAACCGCAATTTCAGGGCCTGCCTCGGTGTAAATAACAAAGTCGCTCTGCCTTGCAATTGACGAGCCTTTTACGTTGACTATCGCAAGACTTTTTGCGCCTTTTTTCTGCGCATATTTGAGCGCTTCAAGGGTGTCGATTGTTTCTCCGCTTTGCGAAACGCAAATTACAAGCGTATCCTTGTTTATAATAGGGTTTGAATAAATAAATTCGCTTGCCATATAAACATTGACGGGTATTTCACACGTGTTTTCAATAATGTGCTTGCCGATAAGACCTGCGTGCATAGCCGTTCCGCACGCAATAACAGAAATATCACGGCAGTTTTTAAATAAGCTGTCGTCAATTCCGTCATCTCTGAAGTCAGGCAGAAAATCAACAATTCTTTTTTCAATCGTTTTCTTTAAAACCTTCGGCTGCTCGCAAATTTCCTTTTCCATATAAAAAGGATATCCGCCCTTGGTGCTTTCGTTTATATCCCAATCGAGTTTCAGCATTTGAGGCTTAATTTCGTTGCCTAAAAAGTCCTTTATTTCAATTTTATTTTTAGATATTTTTGCAACCGTCATTTCAGGCAAAACAAAATAATCCCTGCTGTATTGCCCAATGGCTATAATGTCCGAAGCGATATAAGCTCCCTTTTCGTTTTGATTGCAAACAATCGGGCTGACGTTTCTCGTGGCATAAATATTTTCGTTTTCTCCGTCAAAAATAATCGCAAGCGCAAAGGTGCCTTGAAGCATTTTTACACTTTCGATTATTGCCTTTTCGCAGTTTTGATATTTTTCAAACTGCCTGTCAATAAGTGCGGCGATAACCTCGCTGTCTGTTTCACTTTTAAGCTTTGTTTCAATTCCCAAGCTGTCACGAAGTGCCTCATAGTTTTCAATGATTCCGTTGTGCACAAGCGTAACTTTACCGAATTTGTGAGGGTGCGAATTTTCGTCGCTCACCTTGCCGTGCGTAGCCCAGCGTGTATGTCCGATTCCTGCTGTGGCTTCAATATTTTTAACCTTTTCCTCAAGAGCGCTCACTCTGCCCTTGCATTTTGTTATCTCGCACTTATTGTTTTTTAATACCGCTATACCTGCACTGTCATATCCACGGTATTCAAGTGATTTAAGTCCTTTGATTAATACATTTTTTGCATTGTCATATCCAATGTAACCAATAATTCCACACATAGCTTTTCTCCATTTACAGTTATTCTATATTATTTAATATGATTAATTATTTTTATTATTCCCTTATCTCAAGCTTTTGTTCAGACGTTGCCGTCTGTTTTTGTGCTTTCGTCACGCACTAAGGGGTGCGAAAGAGCATCCGCCGAATTTTCGATAACTCTTTATCCTCGTTATCCCGCATTGCGGGCACATGGCGCTATAGAGAAAAGCTTTGCATAAAACGCATTATTATATTCAATTTTCAAGGTGCAAACGACCGATAATTCGGTCGTTACAGACTGTCGATAAAGTGGCTAAACCGTGCCGTGCTTAAATTATCATAAAGTAATTTTGTAGGACAAGGGCTTACTCTTGTCGAAACAAATCATAAATAACATTTATAGAAAATCGGCTTGAACATAGTGTTTTAGCCGATTTTGGCACTTTCCGTCTTTTGCTCGGGGGCAGTACCCACGTACAGCACCCACTCGCAAAATACGAAATTTATCTCACTTTCTCGAAGTCTCCCAGCGTGTAGAAATTTGTAATTGAACTTTTTCTACACGCTGAAACGGCCGATTAATTCAGCCGTTAAGCGAATAGTAACATATTGTGATTTATTTTTCAAGATGTTTTTTTTACTAAAATGTAAAAAATCTCCTCAGCCGTTTATAACTGAAGAGATTTTTATTAACTGTTTGGCGCTTATTTCAATTTAATATACATTTCCTTGATGTCTTTTTGCGTTAATGTTATAGGATTTCTTGTCATCAGCATCGACATACTCTTTTTTGTAAGCTCGTCAATCTGCTCGTCTGTTTCACATCCGATTTCACTTAGTTTGCATCTCATACCCATTCTTTTTTTCATCGCCGTGATTTCGTCTGCCATTTCAAAAGCGTCATTAAATCCGCAGTCCTTTGCAAGCGCAGTAATTCTTCCGTCGCCGTCTGCATGCTCTGCATTGAATTTTAAGAAATAATCAAGAGTGAATGCGCAAGCCTCGCCGTGAGGTAAACCGTAAATGTTAGTAAGAGGGAAGGAGCATGCGTGAGATCCGGTAGTTCTCGGATGGCTGAATGCAACGCCGGCAACTATTGACGCCTCTGCCATTTTTTCTCGTGCCTTTAAATCAGTTGGATTGTTGTATGCTTTTTCAAGCCACTCAAAAACAAGCCTTGCGCTGTAAATTGAGCAAGCCGAACAGATAGGCTGATGAATTGTTGCCCAATAGCTTTCAATTGCATGTGCCAAAACGTCAAGACCTGTTGATGCCGTAACCTGCGGCGGAACAGTAAGTGTAAGTTCAGGGTCGATAATTGCAATTTTTGGATACATAGCCGGGTCATTCATCGGGTTTTTAAGATTTTTTTCAACGTCTGTCAAAACGGAAATATTTGTAACCTCGCTTGCAGTTCCCGACGTGGTTGTAACTGCAATCATCGGAATTGACTCATCTTTATTAATCGCTTTACCCTCGCTGTGATATGAGCGAATTTTGCCGTCACCCTTTGCAATGGCACAAGCCGCTTTGCAGCAATCCATCGGTGAGCCTCCGCCGAGAGCTATCGCAAAATCGGCATTAATTTCACGCATAATTTTAACGCAAGAATCAACATTGTCAGTAGTGGGATTTGCCCGAACGTCGCTGAAAATCTTTTTGATTTTTCCACCGCTCATTTTTACAAATTCGTCGGCTACGCCGTTTTTTGTAAAACTCTTTCCGCAAACAAGCACGCCGTTTTTGCCACCGAGAATGTCAATATATTTTTCAATTTCTTTCCTTTTTCCGTTGCCGAAAACAAGCTTTACCGGAAGCATAAATTCCCATTCCATATCGTTATCACCTTTCAGTATATAATTCGTCACGCTCCCACGTTAATGGGTTTGTGTCAATGTATTGTGCCTTTGTGTTGTAATCCTCATCACCACGAATAATATGGTCGTAAAATCCTTTTTGCCAAACAGTCGTTCCTGTTTCTTTTGAAACTGCACCTTTAAATTGCTTTATAACCGTTGCAATCTCATCATATACAATTTTTGAAAATATTTCTTTTCGTCTGTCGGAACAAATCGTTAAAAAATATGATGCATTTGACGAATAATCAAAATCTTTTAATCTGTTTTTCTTTCGTGATTTTTTGCTTTCATTTCCCATAACCAAATTATACAACTTTTTTCTCTGAACTTCAACAAAAACCCCGAAAGGCGCATAAATAAAGGGTTGCAACCGCCGGTTGCGGTGCGAAATGTAAAGCGCAGTATATAGAATTTCACCTTTTTCGGTGATAAAATATAGCTGTAGTCGAGAGGAACTCGGCACAAAAAATATGACAATAACCAAATTATTATATAGGGAGAAAAAATATTATGGCAAAGCAAACATTAACAACTATTAAGGATGAACATTTCGGCATCGCAAGAAAAATTGTATCTAATATGACAACTGAAAGCTGGGAAACAATTCCTCACTGTGCGGCAACGTATGACGCAGAGGTTACTAAGTTTATGCAGGTGTTAAAAGAAATAAATTCAACAATTCCAAAGGAGGAAAAAATCACAGTCAACACTGCAATGATGAGAGTTATTGTTGAGGCAATTAAGGCTTGCCCCGAAATTAATTCTCATATTTATTTCAACCGTAAGCTTGTTCGTGGCGAAGTTAAAACATTTAAGGAAATTAATATTTCAATGCCAACCGTTCTTCATAACGGGGAAATGATGACGCTCAATATTCACAATATGGAAAAGAAAACTATGTCTGAAATGCGTGACACGATTAAGGAAACAATCCGCCGTGCAAATAACACGGATTTGAACGAGGTAATGTATGAGGTTTCACTCGACAACACATTGACAGGTCTTAAGCAGGGTAAAATTGCCCAAACCGTCTGCCGTCTTATCGGTTCAAAAACCGGCAAGCATAAAGTCAAAAATTTGAAGGGCGAGGCAAAGAAAAAGTATTATTCAATCCCTGAAACAGACAGGCTTACAAAGCATGATATCGAGCAAGGCACAATTACTGTTTCAAACCTCGGCTCAATTTGCCGTGATTGGAACGGTGCTTGCACACTTCTTGAAATTATCCCGCCGCAAACGTGCGCAATCGCAATCGGCTCAATTCAAAAAAAGCCGGTTGTTGACGAAAACGGAAATGTTGTTGCAGGTAACGTAATGCCTCTTACAATCGCATTTGACCACCGTGCTTTTGACCTCGGTGACGTAAAACCGTTTATGGAAAAACTAAATGAAATTTTCCTTAATCCCGAAGTTATTAAAGAATGGTTGTAATAAAATCAACATATAACTGAATGTAAAAAAGTCGTAGCAAGTGGGTTACTTAACTCTTTTGAAATTCATCTATAAAAGGATAAAAAGAAAGTCGCCACAAGCGATATGAAGCTTGCGACGACGATGGCGCAGCGGGTGGGATTTGAACCCACGGGTGATTGCTCACACGATGGATTTCGAGTCCATGCCGTTATGACCTCTTCGGTACCGCTGCATATATAAACAGTAGATATATTCTATACTGTTTTTATTCTTTTGTCAATATTGCAAGTGATTTTATTTTATGATAAAATAATTCTAATACATACTATGGAGATAAGTTATGGTTGCAATTATTGATTACGGTGCGGGAAATCTGTCGAGCGTGAAAAAAGCGCTTGATTATCTCGGCGCTGAAAGTGAAATCACACAGGACAAGGAAAAAATATTATCGGCAAGTCACGTTATTTTGCCCGGTGTAGGCTCGTTTGGTGACGCTATGGAGTCGATGAGAGAAAGAGGTCTTGTTGATACCGTGAAACAGGCGGCGAGAGAAAAGAATTTTCTCGGCATTTGCCTGGGCTTGCAGTTGCTTTTTGAAAGCAGCGAGGAAAGCCCCGGTGTTGAGGGCTTGGGAATTTTAAACGGTAAAATCAAAACCATTCCCAAAGTTAACGGACTTAAAGTTCCGCATATCGGGTGGAACAGTGTTTCGCTCAAGCAAAAGGGCGGAATTTTTAAAAACATTGATGACGAAAGCTATTTTTATTTTGTTCATTCGTTTTATCTTGACGGTGCTGACGAGGACGTTGTTGCAGGGGTTACGCAGTACGGTGTGCCAATTGAGTGTGCGGTTCAAAAGGGCAGGTTTTGTGCGGTGCAGTTTCACCCTGAAAAAAGCAGTAAATCAGGTCTTGCGCTTTTAAAGAATTTCTTAAATACGGAGGTAGAATAATATGTACGCTAAAAGAATTATTCCTTGCCTCGATGTGAAAAACGGACGAGTTGTAAAGGGTGTTTCGTTTGTTGATTTAAGAGATGCGGGTGACCCGGTTGAATGTGCGGCGGCTTATGACAGGCAGGGTGCGGACGAGCTTGTTTTGCTTGATATCACCGCCACTCACGAGGGCAGAAGCACAATGCTTGATATTGTTGAGCGTGTTGCGAAAACTGTATTTATACCGTTCACCGTCGGCGGCGGAATAAAAACGGTTGATGATTTCAAGGTGCTTTTAAGAGCAGGTGCGGATAAAATTTCCGTAAACTCTGCGGCAGTTCGCAATCCTGATTTGATTAATGAGGCTTCGTATAAATTCGGCGCTCAGTGCGTTGTTTGCGCTATTGATGCAAAAAGCGACGGCAAAGGCGGCTGGGAGGTTTACCTAAACGGCGGCAGAATCCCGACGGGAATTGACGCTGTCAAATGGGCTAAGGAGGCTGAACAGAGAGGAGCCGGCGAAATTCTTTTGACCTCTATGGACAAGGACGGTCAAAAAACGGGCTATGATATCGAGCTTACACGCACAATCAGCGAAAATGCAGGCATTCCCGTTATCGCTTCGGGCGGCGCAGGCAAGGCGGAGCATTTCCTTGACGCATTCACAATCGGCAAAGCCGATGCGGTTTTGGCGGCAAGCCTTTTCCATTTTAACGAGCTACCTATTCCTGAGTTAAAAAAATATTTAAAAGAAAATGATATCAGCGTAAGAATATAAATTAAACATTATAGGTCATTATAGGTCGAGATTTATTTACTTAAATCTCGGCTTTTTTTATAAAAATTAGTAATTTGCGATTTTTTGTTAAAAATACTTTTGAGGTGTTTTTTATGCGAAAAATAGGGAAAACGGTAATTTTTGACAAACCGCCTAAAATTATCGGTCACGCAGGTGTGGCAGGCAAAAAAGAGGGCGAGGGGCCGCTTGCCAAGGATTTTGATATGATTTTTGAGGATACAACTATGGGTCAGCAGTCGTATGAGCTTGCAGAGTCGGCAATGCTTCACGATGCGATTATCAGAAGTCTGTCAAATGCGGGAGTTGCGCCAAGCTCGGTCGATTTTGTATTAAGCGGCGATTTGCTTAACCAATGTATGGGTTCGGCTTTTGCGCTTAAGGATTTGGAAATTCCGTCAATCGGTCTTTTTGGCGCTTGCTCAACCATGGCGCTTTCGCTTTCAACGGGCGCAATGCTTGTAAACGGCGGCGCTTCCTGCGTTGTTTGTGCAACATCAAGCCATTTTTGCTCAAGCGAAAGGCAGTTTCGTTTTCCGCTTGAATACGGAGGTCAACGTCCGCCGACGGCGCAATGGACTGTTACGGGAGCCGGCAGCAGCGTTGTGTCAAACGAGGGCAGAGGTACTGAAATCAAGGCAGTTCAAATCGGAACTATTACCGACCTCGGCATAACGGATGCAAATAATATGGGTGCGGCAATGGCACCTGCGGCAGCAAGGACTATAAGCAGTTTTTTGAATGATACCGGAACTTCGCCGGAGGATTATAATTTGATTTTGACAGGTGATTTGGGATATACGGGCAGTCAGCTTCTCTATGAACTTCTTGAAAAGGAACACAATATTAAATTAAAAGGCTTTCATAAGGATTGCGGAACGCTCATTTTTGATTTAAAAAAGCAGGATGTAAATTCCGGAGGCTCCGGCTGCGGCTGCAGCGCAAGCGTGCTTTGCTCTCATATTTTAAAGCAAATGGACAAGGGAATTTTGAAAAAGGTACTTTTTGTTGCTACGGGCGCACTTATGTCTCCTACTTCAAGCAAGCAAGGCAATTCAATCCCGGGTATAGCCCATGCGGTTTTACTTGAGAGGTGAAAAAATGAAGCATTTTAATAATCTTCGCCTTTTAACATCGTTTAGAGAAATTTCAACCGTCCTTGAAATTATTGCAAAAGCCATGCGAATATTTACGTTTGTTTTGGTGATTTTGCAGGGCATTGCCTTAATTGCCGAGGCTAAAGGCAGTAAAATTAAAAAATTATAACAAACAAAATTAAGCGTTGGTGATTAGTCGTCCCAACGCTTTTTCTACGGCATATACTTTATATTGTTATAAGACAATATGTGAAATACAAGACATATTGTAACAAAAATATTGCTTTTTCGACAAGCTTTTCATTGACAATGAATATTACATAATATATGCGGTACTAAAAATGAAAAAAGTTTATTTTTCTCGTTTTCTTTTAATAAGTTTTTAAAGGTTCATGGGGAGTTAATTTGTATCAATGTGGGATAAAGCATAAAGTTTTGCTTTTTATATATCGGCAGAGCTTATGCGTATGTTTTAAGACTTTAGATGCTTGAAATAGTTGCGGCCAAAACGCAACCGATGTCCCGTGTCAAAAGTCTTTTTTTATTGATTTTCTATTATTGTGGGGAGAGAGGATCTGTTTGTGGAGAAAATAAAGAAATTATTTAATATAAAATGGACACTTGTTTTATATGATGCAATTTTGTATTTAGCTTCATTTATTTTGATGTTTGTAATTAATAAAAGCATAAAAAATATGCAGATAATTGATGTTTTTATTAATTCCTGCGTCGGCTTTTTAATTGTATTTTTGTGCAGATTTTTCGGTAGAATATATAACCAAATTTGGCGCTACGGCGGAATACAATGCTACATAAGATTGCTTTGTACTGATATGCTTAGCATGGTTTTGTATTTGGGATTTGAGTGCGGCCTTTGCAATTTGCTTGGTTTCCAACGCTTTACCATTTCAAAAATCATCGCCATGATGTCGTTTAATACTCTTCTGGCTCTCGGAATGAGTATAAGGAAGGATGGCGAGGCTCATAAAATTTATGTTGCAATTGTAGGTGCGGGAAATGTCGGTGTAAGCCTTGCGGAGGAGCTTCTTGACAATAAAAATACATCATATACTCCCGTATGCTTTTTTGATACAAATAAGGACAAAGCAGGCAGGGATATTTACGGGATACCTGTTTTTCAAGCGAAACTGAACAATACATTTGATATACTTAAAGATTACGGCGTGAAAGAAATTATTTTTGCGCTTCCTCCTTCGACGGAAAATACAGCAGAACTTTACGATTATTATAAAAAATCGAATTGCAAGATTAAAATATATGATTATCCGTCGTTTCAAACTGCCGGTAAAAAGCGACAGCTTCGTGAATTTGAGATTGAGGATTTGCTTTTTAGAAAGCCGATTGAGATTTCAGATGAAAAGACTTTGGGTTATTATGCAAATAAGGCCGTCCTTATTACGGGCGGCGGCGGTTCAATAGGCAGTGAACTTTGCCGTCAGCTTGCAAAAATGAGCCCTAAGCAAATTATAATTTTAGATATTTATGAAAACGGTGTTTACGATGTTCAGCAAGAATTGAAGTTTAAATACGGCAACAAGCTTGATTTAGAGGTCGAAATTGCTTCAATTACGGATAAAGACGCAATGAGCGTTGTGTTTGAAAAATATCATCCCGATATCGTGATTAATGCGGCTGCGCACAAGCATGTTCCGCTTATGGAGCATAACTGCGTAGAGGCAATTAAGAATAATGTTTTCGGAACCGAAAATGTACTTGAGCTTTGCGAAGAATACGGTGTAGACAGATTTATGATGGTTTCTACCGATAAGGCAGTTAATCCGACTAATGTTATGGGTGCAACAAAGCGTATGTGCGAAATGATTGCGCAATCTTATGCCACAAGGGGCAAGGTTAAGTGCTCTTGCACAAGATTTGGTAATGTTCTCGGCTCGGCAGGCTCAGTAATACCGCTGTTTAAAAGGCAAATTGCGGCAGGCGGCCCTGTAACGCTTACGGATAAGAGAATTATTCGTTATTTTATGACTATTCCGGAGGCTTCGCAGCTTGTGCTTCAATCGGGTGCAATAGCTAAAAACGGTGAAATTTTTGTGCTTGATATGGGTCAGCCGATTAAGATTTATGACCTTGCAAAGAATATGATTAAACTTTCTGCCGCACAAAATATTGAAATTATTGAAACAGGTCTTCGTCCGGGCGAAAAGCTTTATGAGGAACTGCTTGTAAGAACTGACGAGTTGGATACTACGGAAAATGATTTGATTTTTGTTGAAAAGGAAGAGCCGATTTCTTACGATGAGGTCGAGCAAAAGCTCTCTGTTCTTAAAAATGCGGTCAATTCTAAGAATAATGACTTGGCAAGAGAAGCGCTTCGCTCTGTTATTCCTACATTTAAAAGTCCGGAAGAGGTTAATAAAAACGCAGAAGAATCAATGGAAATGAATATTGTTAAAACAATTTAGTTTTTAAACCTCGCACATTCAATTATAACAGTTTAACAGCATAAAATAAAAACAGCACTCCAAAAGGGGTGCTGTTTTTTATTTCATATTTGATTACTTTACAAAATCTTGAGCAACTTGAGCAATATGCTCTGCCGAAAGACCAAACTGCTTAAGAAGTTCAACAGCAGGACCGCTGTGTCCGAATTCGTCGTTAACGCCGATACGTTTAACGGGAGTAGGGCAATTTTCGCTAAGGCAAGCGCAAACCGCCTCGCCAAGACCGCCGATAATGTTATGCTCCTCAACAGTGATAACTCTGCCGGTTTTCTTAGCCGATTTTATAACAAGTTCCTCGTCAAGCGGCTTGATTGTTGCAATATTGATGATTTCTGCGCTAATGCCCTTAGCCTCAAGAGCCTTGCCTGCTTCAATCGCCTCGTTTACCATAAGGCCGTTTGCGATAATTGAAACGTCTGAGCCTTCCTTAATAACTTCGCCCTTGCCGATTTCAAATTTATAATCCTCACTGTGGAAAACAGGAACAGCAAGTCTGCCGAATCTGAGATAAACAGGACCTTCATACTTATATGCTGCCTTTACAGCTTGCCTTGCCTCGATATCGTCAGCCGGGCAAATAACAACCATACCCGGAATTGAACGCATAAGCGCAAAGTCCTCGCAACACTGGTGTGAAGCGCCGTCCTCACCAACTGAAATACCTGCATGTGTTGCGCCGATTTTAACATTAAGATGAGGATAACCGATTGTATTTCTAACCTGCTCAAATGCTCTGCCTGCGGCGAACATTGCAAAGCTTGAAGCGAACGGAACAAGTCCCATTGTGCTGAGTCCTGCGGCAACGCACATCATATTTGACTCTGCAATACCGCAGTTAAAATGACGGTCTGGATATGCTTTTTTGAAAATTCCTGTTTTTGTTGCTGCTGAGAGGTCAGCGTCCAATACTACAAGCTTGTCGGCACCTTCGCTTGCCAATTCCTTAAGCGCATTACCGTAGCTTTCACGTGTAGCTATTTTCTTAATTTCTGCCATAATTACGCCTCCTCAATTTCTGCAAGCTTTGCTTTAAGCTCGTTCATTGCAATTTCATATTCCTCATCGTTAGGTGCTTTGCCGTGCCAACCAACCTGATTTTCCATATATGACACGCCTAAGCCCTTAACTGTTTTCATAATAATACCGAAAGGCTTACCTGAGCCGATATTTTCGTGGAAAGCATTAAATGCCTTTTCAAGCTCGTCAAAATCGTTGCCGTTAATTTTGATGACGTTAAGTCCGAAAGCTTCCATTTTCTTATCGATAGGCTCAGCATTCATAACGTCCTCGCACTTGCCGTCAATCTGAAGACCGTTTACGTCAACGATAACGCAAAGATTGTCAAGCTTATATTGGCTTGCAAACATCATAGCTTCCCAAACCTGACCTTCTTCTATCTCGCCGTCACCCAAAAGAGTGTAAACATTGATATCCTTATCCAAATATTTAGCTCCCTTTGCCATACCTGCGGCAGCGCTGATACCCTGACCGAGAGAACCTGTTGACATATCAATTCCGGGAACGGTGTTCATATTAGGATGGCCCTGAAGGTATGAGTCAATATGACGAAGTGTTTTTAAATCCTCAAACGGGAAAAATCCTTTAAGTGCAAGCGCACTGTAAAGACCGGGTGCGCAGTGACCTTTTGAAAGAACAAATCTGTCACGGTTTTCTGCTTTAGGATTTTTAGGGTCAATGTTTTTCATCTCGGCAAAATATAAATATGCAAATAAATCAGCCGAGGAAAGACTTCCTCCCGGATGACCTGCTTTAGCCGAATGTGTGCCTTCGATAATGCCCATTCTTATTTTTGTGGCATTTAAAGAAAGCATTTTTTTAGTTTCTTTATTCATAACTTATAGCCTTTCTGCTTACAACGTAAGCTTTAAGTATAATATATAATATAAACCTCGCAAGGAGGGATTATATTAGAAATTTAATTATTTGTCCTGCTTGGTATAAAATGTATCAAGCACTAACTGCATAAGCTTATCCTTATCGGGATAAAACTCCGCATAAACAAAATCGGCATAATCTTTTTTCGTGCTTTCCTGCATATCGCCCTCAAGAGTTACGGTGTCGAAATTTGTAATACCCTTTGAAAGCATCAGAGATGCAAGATATGTTACATTGGAAAGCGAAAGATTAGTCGTGCTGTATTTGCTTGCGGTGTCATAAAGCCTTGTAACAACACTGAAATCTTGGGTAACGGCAGGAATAACCTGAGATGCAAAAGCCTTAACATATTGAACCTGCCTTGCGGTTCTGTTAAGAGAGGCATTTACAGTGTCCATATCTCTCTGCCTTACATATTTTTCAGTCATATCGCCCGTAAGCTTGATTTTGTCGCCTTTTTTAATTCCAATGTCTTTAAAATCATAAAGCGAGTCAACGGTTACACCGCCGATTGAATCATTAATCGGAGCAATTCCGTTAAGGTCAAGCGCAAAATATTTGGTGATAGGCACATCATAAAGAATACGGCTGATTGAATTTGCGGTATTCTCTGCTGATTTTGCCTTGCCGTCGCCGTAAGCGTAACTTAAGCAAAGCTGCATTTTTTCACTTCTGAGGAAAATTCCGCTTTCACTGTAAAGGTCAACGTCAACCATAGTGTCACGTGGAATGGCAATTGCCTTTGCTTTGCCTGTTTTTGTATTGATTGTAAGCAAAATGTCGGCGTCGCTTTGCCCGCCTGTGCCTACGCTTCCGTTGTCAAGACCTAAATCACGTTTGTCAACACCCATAAATGCAATTGCGATAACGTCGCTGTTATAAACATATTTATTGCCGTTATATTCAATTGTTTCCTGATAATTTGTTTGGTCAGGAACGTTTTTAAGCTCATTCTTACCTCTTGATTCAAGAAAAGCAAATGTGCCGACGAATGCAAGGATTACCGCTAAAATTATTGCAAGTGCCGAAATTCCGATTTTTGCCGGAATACTCATTTTTTTCTTGTGATGACGGTGGTGTGAAGAATGATGACTTGAAGAATGTGAATGATGCGAGCCGTCGGTGTGATGGTGTGAGGAGTGATGATGCTCGCTTGAATGATGATGACTGCCGTCGGTATGATGATGCTCACCTGATGAACTGTGCGCCGAACGATGAATTTCACTTTCGCTTTTCGGAGTAATTTCAAAATCCGACTTTTGCGCTGCGTTCTCTTTTTTCTCCGTTGTCGGTACGTTTTCGCCAAACGAAAAATCAATATTTTCTCCTTCGTCACTCGAATTTAACGTTTCTTCTATTTCATTTTTTATTTCTTCGCTGATTTGCTCCTTTTTAGGCAAAACGCTTTCACTTGTTTTGCTTTCCGAAGCTAAAATATCATCAAGAATATTGTCTAAATTAGGGTCAATTGGTTTTTTCATCTTTTACTAATTCTCCGCAAACTAAATATCTACTGCTTTTTTGGTTTGTAATACATGTTGAAAGAACAACGATTTTGCTGTTAATTCCCAGCGGTTTATCAAGCTGTGTTCTCACATTTTTAAGGCTTGACGACGGGTTTTGAATTGTATCCTGCCACTGCTTGATTGATTCTTCCTTGTTAAAGTCAAAGCTGTTAAGTATATGACGGTTGTCATATTTAAAGGCTGAAATAATTTGATATGTAAGCCTTCTTTCAGGGGTATAAATGTAAAAATATGGGTGAGAATTAAAGAAATCCTCTTTTTCAAAATAATGAAGTGTTGTAAAAAAAGTGTCCGAATATCCGTTATGCCCGTAAATCACGGTCACAAAATCGTTGAAATCCTTGCTGTTGGCAGCCTCGGTATAAACCGCACCGCTTGCCGACCACGATTTGTCCTCCGCCTTATGCCTCAAATAAAAAGCGTCGTCTGTCTTGCTTTGCACAATGGGATAATCAACCTTTGTGCCGTCTATTTTTATATAAGCATAAATTTCGCTGTTCTTCTTTTTAAGAGATTTGAAATCTATCGGGTTTTTAACTTTGCTCTCAACGCTTTGAGATGCAGTTGTGTTTACAGTGCCGCTT
>ULTY01021552.1_pt1 | contig 15963 bp, 17 predicted proteins | sample 1958021 | NCBI WGS metagenome assembly ULTY01 (sample SAMEA4835746, study PRJEB28245) | human gut metagenome | biome: gut microbiome; material: fecal sample | place: Denmark | collected 2008 | reverse complement strand
CCGCCCACCTTGCAGGACTTCCGTGAGGAACTGTTAAAGCAGAACGAGCCAGAAGCGCAGGAAATCGCCCTTGCCATTGAGCTGTTCACAGACGGCTCTCTCAACACCTTTGCCAAGCATACCAATGTGGATACCCACAGCCGCCTGATCTGCTATGACATTCTGGATTTAGGCAAACAGTTACAGCCCATCGGTATGCTCGTTGTCCTTGACAGTATCTTAAACCGCATTACCCAGAACAGGGCAAAAGGCAGGAACACATTTATTTTTATTGATGAGATCTATCTGCTCTTTCAGCACGAATATTCCGCAAACTTCCTCTTTACCCTCTGGAAGCGTGTGCGGAAATACGGTGCTTATTGTACGGGTATTACCCAGAATGTGGACGACCTCTTGCAGAGCCATACGGCAAGGACGATGCTTGCCAACTCCGAGTTTATCATTATGTTAAACCAAGCGTCCACGGACAGGATTGAGCTTGCCAAGCTCCTAAATATCTCCGACCTTCAGATGAGCTATATCACGAATGTGGGCGCAGGGCAGGGATTACTCAAAGTGGGCAGCTCCCTTGTGCCGTTTGTTAATCAGTTCCCAAGAAATACCGAGCTTTATAAGCTGATGACAACCAAGTTCGGTGAGGTTTAGGAAAGGAGGATTTTCAATGTCTAATATCCGATTTCGCTCTGCGGCTCATCGGGATTTCTTTCTGGAAAATATGATGAAATGTAGGGTAAACGACTGTTATCACAGAGCCTTTTTCTATGTGATGGGCATTGCCGCTGAAACGAGGGCAAATATCAGCCAGATGTTTGACTTTAAGACAGACTGCATTGTGCCAGAGGGTATGCACGGCGGCTGGCAGACAAGCGGCACGGTCAAGGTCTGCCGCCTTGCCTTTAACCTCTGGAACAACTATGTGGAGGAGGGAGGGGAAAAGAGCTTCACGCCAGAGGATTTATTCTGCTGCGAGTTCGCCCCGTATTTTATGGAGGGTATCAAGGTAAGGTATCCCGAATATTGCAGGGAGCTTCCCGCACCGAAACAGCAGACGGAACATTCAAGATAAGAAAGGACGAAGCTATGAAAAAATATATATCGCAGATTTGTATCGCTGCCGCCGTATGCCTTTTAGGTACGGCGGCTTTTTGCGGCTTTCAGATTTACCACCACAACGCACAGGTGGAGGAACAGACCGAAGCCTTTGAACAGATTGCCGAGGTGGTGGAGAACGCTCCCGAAGAAACAATCCCAGAAGATACGCCCGTGAGTGAGGGCGAGGACGTGCTTGCAAAATATAAGGAGCTGTATCTGCAAAATGAGGATATGGTGGGTTGGATTTCCATTGCCGGCACGACGATCAATTATCCCGTAATGCAGACCCCCAATGAGCCGAACTTCTATCTGAAGCACAATTTTGAAAAGGCGTACAGCGATTTGGGAACGCCGTATATCCAAGAAAACTGCAACATCGCAGAAAGCGACAACCTTGTGATTTACGGTCATCATATCAAGGGCGGCAAAATGTTCGGGGCGTTGGAGGATTATAAATCCAAGAGCTTTTATGAGGGACACAAGACCATCCAATTTGATACGCTGACCGAGCAGGCGGAATATAAAATCGTGGCGGTGTTCAAGACTGTTGCGTACAGCGCAGATGGCTTCCGCTACTATGATTTTGTCAATGCGGAAAATGAAGAAACCTTTGACGCTTATATCGGGAAGTGTAAGGAGCTTGCCCTGTATGATACGGGCGTGAGTGCGAAGTACAGCGATAGGCTCATTACCCTCTCCACCTGCGAATACTCCGCCCAGAACGGCAGGCTTGTGGTCGTGGCGAAAAAAGTATCTTGATATGACCGCAAAACTTCTGGGAAAGGAGGTTTTGTATGGCGGATATAAAGACCAGAGATGCGGTCAAGGGTACGATTAAGACCATTGACAAGGCGGCGATTGCTTCGGAGCGTATGAAATCTGCCTATGCCAAGACAAAGGACAAGGCGGAACAGGGCTATTATGCGGAGGAAAGCTCCGTAACCGAGTACGCTTCTAATAAGGTGTCCTATGCGGCTGACCGCATAAAGGACGAGGGTATCCACCAATTCAATAAACAAGGTCAGAAAGGCGTTCAGACCACAAAGGAGAATATCGGCAAGGCAAAGGATAAGATTGCCGATTTTAAGACGAAACGGGCGATGAAAGCTGCCGAGCAGAAACAGGCGCAGGCGGCTTATGGTCGTGGCGGCTCTGCCGTCCGCCATCGTGGGGCTGACCGTGCCGCCGTTCCCGATACCCCTGCCCAGACCATAAGAACAAAAAGGCAGACGGAAAAGACAATAAAACAGTCTGCCCGAAGCACAGGGAAAACGATAAAATCCACCGCCAAAGGGACGGTCAAATCTGCCGAGAAAAGCGTGAAAACAGCTCAGTCCACCGCAAAGGCGGCGATAAAGACGACCGATCATACCGCAAAGGCGGCGCAGAAAACCGCACAGGCTTCGGTCAAGGCAGCCCAGAAAGCGGCGCAGGCGGCAAGAGCTACGGCAAAGGCAACCGCCCAAGCGACAAAGGCTGCGGTCAAAGCAACGGTTTCTGCGGTCAAGGCAATCATCGCAAGTACAAAGGCTCTGATTTCTGCCATTATCGCAGGCGGTTGGGTTGCCGTTCTGATTATCCTCATTATTGTGCTGCTTGGATGTGCGGTGTCCCTGTTCGCCGGCGGAGGTAACAGCAATTCCTATACGCCAGTCAGTGCCGAGGTGGAAGCCTATGAGCCATTGATACAGCAATATGCAAAACAGCACGGCATTGCCGAATATGTGGAGCTGATTAAAGCGGTAATGATGCAGGAATCTGGAGGGCGTGGGAATGACCCGATGCAGGCTTCCGAGTGCGGGTACAATACCCGCTACCCGAATACGCCAAACGGCATTACCGATCCAGAGTATTCCATCAATGTTGGTATCCAGAATTTAGCCGCCTGCTTAAATGAGGCGGAGGTGGAAAATCCGATTGATATGGAGCGCATTAAACTTGCCTTGCAGGGCTACAATTTCGGCAACGGCTATATCTCGTGGGCGAAAACCAACTACGGAGGATATTCCTATGCCAATGCGGTAGAGTTTTCCACCACACAGGCGGAACGCTTAGGGTGGGACAGCTACGGCGATACGCAGTATGTTTCCCACGTCCTGCGGTACTATCCATACGGACGGGCATTTACAAGCGGAGGGAATCAAGCTATTGTAGAGGTTGCCTTAACGCAGCTCGGCAATGAGGGCGGTCAGCCCTATTGGTCGTGGTACGGCTTTGACAGCCGTGTGGAATGGTGTGCCTGCTTTGTATCTTGGTGTGCCGACCAATGCGGTTATCTGGAAAGCGGAATCATACCGAAGTATTCCCTATGTTCGGACGGTGTGGATTGGTTTAAGGGCAACGGACAATGGCAGGATAAAAACTATGAGCCATCGGCAGGAACGATTATCTTTTTCGATTGGGACGGTGACGGTACAATCGACCATACAGGCATTGTGGAGAAATGCGAAAACGGAACAGTTTATACCGTTGAGGGCAACTCTGGCGACGCCTGCCGCCAGAGAAGTTATGCGGTCGGAAGCGGCGTTATCTATGGTTACGGTATCCCTGCTTATTAAGAAAAGGGCAAAAGAAAACCAGAGGTTTTTATTCCTCTGGCTCTTTTGCCTTACATAGTCCGTTTACAGTTGCTTCTATAACCGACAGTTCTCTATCGTCTAATTCGTCGAGCCGTGCGTCTAAGCGTCTGCGGACGGAACTTTTCTTGACTTCCTTCTTTGGGAATATGTACTCGTCAACCGATACATCAAACATCGTGATAAGCTGAATGAACAGCTCAATGCTCGGATACTGCCCCTCATTTTCGATTGCTTGAAGATGTCTGGGAGCAAAGCCGATGATCCCAGAAAGCTGTTCCCTTGTCATACCTCTGGCTTCACGGGCTTTCTTAATCGCCTGTCCGATCGGCATAAAGTCGAAGTCAAAACCGTTGTTTCTCTCGTCCATAAGCTCACCACCTTGTACTTACATAATGTTTCCATTATATTTTACAGAGGTGTCAGCTCTTATTAAACGATGTATAATCTCTCATCATAGGAGATATAATCTCTTGAACGCAGAGATTAAAAAGCCGAAATATTTCTTTAGTGAAAACAAATTTAAGGTGTTCTTGACAAATGCGTAATAAGTTACTATACTATAAAATAGTAACTTATTACGCATTATAGGAGAATACAAAATGGAATATGAAAAAATGGGTATAAATCTGCAATGGAAGAAAAATCTTTTGTTTGCAGGAGTGTTCATTCAAGAAAACCTGCTTCACTCAGTTTTTGACCGATATAACGAGATGTCGTGCAAACAATGGCTTTTAATGTCTGTTCTTAAAGCATTTGATACGCCGCCCGATTTGTCAACGGTAGCGAAAGCTATGGGTTGCTCTCGTCAAAATGTAAAACAGTTGGCACGTCCACTTGAACAGGAGGGCTATATCAGACTTGAAAAATCAGAGGCAGACGCAAGGAGTTTGTGCATTTCTTATACTGAAAAAGGGAAACAATTCAGTAAAGAGAATACAGAGAAAGGGAAATTTGTTCACGAAGCTGTTTTCAGAGAATTTACTGAAGATGAAATCAGCATTTATTATTCCTTGTCAATTAAGATGATGAACGGAATTAAGCACTTGGAAGAAGCGTTTCAGAAGCAAAAGGAGGAAGTTAAGTGAACGGCATAGTTTTATATCAATCAAAATATGGTGCAACAAAAAAATATGTCGATTGGCTTACCGAAGCTACAAAATTTTCTTGTTTGGAAATCAAGAAAGCGGACATAAAAGACCTTGCCAAATATGACATTGTTATTTTAGCGGGTGGCATTTACGCTTCGGGGATAGCGGGTCTGACATTTTTGAAAAAGCACATTGAACAGTTAGAAAACAAACGCATAGCAGTTTTTTGCGTTGGCGCTTCGCCGTTTGATGAACAGGCTTTTAAGCAAGTCTATGAACACAATTTCAGTGGAAATTTAAGTAACATTCCTTGCTTTTATGGTCGTGGTGCGTGGGACGAGAAAAAGATGTCATTTGCTGACAGAACAATGTGCAAAATGCTCCAAAAAGTGGTTGCGAAGAAAGACCCCACAACATATGAGCCGTGGGAAAAAGCGTTGATGTGTGCGGTCGGGCAAAGCTGCGATTGGACAGATAAGGAATATCTGAATGCATTGTTAGATTGGATAAAATCTGAATATGGATACGCACAATAAAACAGAATGGATACGCTGTCCTGTCTGCAAGAACAAAACAAGGGTACAGATACGGAAAGATACGGAACTGAAAAACTTTCCCCTCTACTGTCCGAAGTGCAAGCGGGAAAGTTTAATTGAAGCAAAGAATTTGTATATAACAGTTATCAAAGAGCCGGACGCACAGACGCAGAGCCGATGAACTTACGAGATACTTCGTAGTTCATCGGCATTTTGATGTCTTAGCATATTCTTCTCATATTGACTTTTTGAACAATGTTCAGTATAATATGCTTGAACGCTGTTCAAAAAAGGAGATGTGAATATGGATAACAAAGAAGCAATCATACAGGCAACGATTACACTTATTGAAGAAAAAGGAGAACATTTTGAGGAAATAACCGTCCGTGATATATGTAAAAATGCGGGTGTTGGTTTAGGACTTGTAAACTATCATTTTGGCAGTAAAGAAAAACTGATAGAAATGTGTGTGGAACGCATTATAAATGGAATCGTAGAACGATTCCAAAATATGCGGGAGGAAGCAAAAGCACTTTCGTCTTTTGAAAAATTAGAATATCTCGGCAATATGACGCTGGATTTTCTGTATGAACACTCCGCTGTATCCAGAATTTCAGTTCTTACGGATATGCAGACTCCAAAAACTAATGATAACACCCACAGAACCTATGCAGCATATTTACCGCTTGTTGCAGCCTGCCGCCCCGATTGGGATGAAACAACTGTAAAGCGAAAAACTTTTTGTCTGATAACCATTATGCAGCAGACATTTTTGCGATACGAAACAATATCGAAGATGTTGGATATTGATTTAAGTCAGAGAGATAATCGCAGAGCCTTTCATACGCAGATACTTCACGATATTCTGGAGGTGTAGACCATGAAAATTACAGTCATAAATGGTACAGAAAAACACGGAGTGACCTATCGGTTAAAAGAGATATTTTTATCGGAATTTAAAGGGAAAGCAGATATTACAGAGTATTATTTGCCAAAGGATTGCCCAGACTTTTGCATTGGCTGCACAAACTGTTTTTTTAAGGGCGAGCATACCTGTAAAGATGCAGACAAAATCGGAAATATAGAAAAATCACTCTTGGAAGCAGACTTGATTGTAATGACATCTCCTGCCTATGTGTTTCATATCACAGGTGCAATGAAAGCCTTTCTTGATCATTTGGGTTATCGTTGGATACCGCACCGTCCTGCGTCTACAATGTTTGGAAAGCGAGCAGTTATCATAACGCAATGCTTAGGCAGCGGCGCAAAATCTGCGGCTAAGGATATAAAGCACAGTTTATCTTGGTGGGGAATTTCAAAAATCGGTGTATTTACTGGCAAACTGATGAGCGATATTGCTTGGGACAAACTACCGCAAAAGAAGCAAAATGAACTTACAAGCAAGGTAAAGAGATTGTCACAGAAATTTGCCCGTATTGATTATACAAAAGCGGCGCACACAAATTTCATTACAAAAGTAAAGTTTTTGTTTTGCAGGCTTATGCAGAAATCGTTACATAAAGCAGACCCCGAATATTTTGACGGGAAATATTGGGCTGAACAGGGATGGCTCGGCAGCGTCAGACCGTGGAAATGATTTCATAAGTCTGGAGGTGTGCTGATGGATACAACAGAATGGATACGCTGTCCTGTCTGCGGGAGTAAAACAAGAGTACAGATACGGAAAGATACGGAACTGAAAAACTTTCCCCTCTACTGCCCTAAGTGCAAGCAGGAAAGTTTGATTGAAGCAAAGAATTTACATATAACTGTCATCAAAGAGCCAGACGCAAAGACGCAGAGCCGATGAACTTACGAGATACCTCGTAGCTCATCGGCTCTTTCTTATAGGTGTTATAGCTTTTACTTATTCAGATTTTCTTCGCCCCATTGTTTCATATGCTCTATAACAGGAATAAAACTCTTTCCTAAATCGGTAAGAGAATATTCTACACGGGGAGGAACTTCTTTGTAGTCATAGCGTGAGATAAATCCGTCTGCTTCTAATTCCCGTAGCTGCTTTGTTAGACTTGACTCGGTAATATCTCCGATATGTCGGCGGAGTTCTCCAAAACGATGAACATTCTGAAAAGCTATATAATAAAGGATTTCAATTTTCCATTTGCCGCCTAAAATTTTTTGCAGAGTTGAAACGGTGTTACAGCGTTGAATAGCCAAAGAACTCTTTTTCATTTTAGCCAACTCCTTTCATTCTGATAGAAGTATAACACATTATCCGTAAAAAAACAATGTACAAGCTATTTTTAGATACTACAAAAAAGTACAGTACTTGTAAAAATAGTGTACAAAAGTATAATTAGCATATACCACAGAAAAGGAGATGTGTTTATGCATTATACAGGAACAATTTGGCGACCACCGTATGAAGCGGCATCGCTGCTGTTAGAAGTAACGGCAGGCTGTACACATCATAAATGCAAATTTTGTACTCTGTACAATGATTTGCCGTTTCGTTTCAGAATGTCATCTATGGAGGATATTGAAGCTGATTTACAAGAAGCGCAAAGTGTATATAAGCGGTGGAACAGGCACGGTGCTGACCGAGTATTTTTGACAGGGGCAAACCCATTTGTTTTGTCCTATTACAAGTTAATTACGATTGCCAAACTTATCCATAAGTATCTTCCCTCAGTAGAATCTATCGGCTCATTTGCAAGAGTTACAGATATTACTCCTAAAACAGATGAAGAGCTTACAGAGCTTCACGCTATGGGTTATGACGGCTTGACAATAGGAATTGAAACGGGCGATGATGAGGCTCTTCGTTTTATGAACAAGGGGTATGTTTCTTCTGACATTATTCAGCAATGTCAAAGGTTGGATAAGGCGGGCATACATTACAGTTTCTTCTATTTGACGAGTATCTCTGGAGCAGGTCGTGGCGAAGTTGGGGCAAAACTGACTGCTGATGTATGCAATCAGCTTCACCCGATTTTAGTTGGGGCTAATATGCTTACAATTTATCCAGACTCCGAGCTTTTTGAGGAAATAGAACAAGGTAACTGGCAGGAAGAAAGTGAACTTGAAAAATATAAGGAAATCAAAACACTTGTTGAAAGTTTGAGCATTCAAACTACTTTTGCAGCATTAGGGGCTTCAAATGCTTTTCAACTACAAGGAAACCTTCCGAGAGATAAGAAAAAGTTATTGTCTGTTCTTGATGAGATTATAGGCAATGTCAGCGAGGAAGAATTACAGAGATACAGAAAAAATCTACATCATTTATAAATGAAACTTGATTGGAGGAATAACAATGCACTTTACAGGCAGAACTTGGCGACCACCGTATGAAGCGCATTCGGTCATCATACAGGCTACCTCTGGCTGCACCTATAATAAATGTAAGTTTTGTAGCCTGTATAAAAACGAGTGCTTCCGAATGTCGCCTATTGAAGAATTTGAGGAAGATTTAGCGGAGATAAAAAGTTATCAGCCGTATGCCCGAAGAATTTTCTGGACGGGAGCTAATCCGTTCGCAATGAGTTATGAAAATTTGAAGCTACGGGCGTTGACGGTAAGGGACTATTTGATTAAGTGCCAGACGATGGCTATGTTTGCGAGTATCCGTGACATCAAGAACAAAGAAGTATGGCAGCTCAGAAAGCTGAAAGCAATGGGAATTAACGGTCTTAGCATTGGCGTAGAAAGCGGCGATGACGAAACGCTTGCCCTTGCCAATAAAGGTTATACTGCTGAGGATATTCTGGAACAATGCCGTAAATTGGACGAAGCAGGGATTGAATACTACTTTGTTTATATGACGGGACTTGCAGGGAAAAATGGCGGATATAGAAATGCTGTCAATAGTGCTAAACTGTTCAGTCAGCTTAATCCTTATTTTATTTCAGTGGACTCACTGACACTTTTTCCAGACACAGAGCTTTACCAAATGGCACAGCAGGGATTATTTGTTCCTGCTGAAGAAAAAGAGCGTATTCGTGAATTACAGGAATTTATAAATACTTTGCAAATCCGCACGCATTTACTCGCAAATACTGTTTCCAACTTTGCCCCCGTTACGGCTTATTTACCGTATGATCGAGAAAAGGTCACAAGCGAACTGCAAATAGTTCTGGATACAACAAGCGAAGAAGAAATGCAGACATACAGGAAAAATCTAAAATCATTAGGGTAAAAGCTAATTTTGTAATAGCCCACCGAATAAAAAAAACGGTAGATTTGGTGGGCTGTTTCTTCATGCCCAAATAAACAGTTCCCCCCAGACCCGTTTGAGTTTGGGGGGATTTCTTATGTGCTGGTCAAGTACCGTCACTTCGCTGCTTATCAGAAGCAGCAACTATCTACATAATACCACGGATTAGCGAGGATAATCTGTTAAAAAAATCTTTGCTTCTGCGTGGCACTCTTATACCCTAAAAACAGATGCTAAATATCTACATAATAGAAATAGAAATGCTTATATCCGCATTGGTTTGACAGCCTTTGCGGATTTTCTTTTGTCGATTTTTGTTGAGTTACAGGACAAGCCTGCTTTTGGCGTGGGCTGTCGCTCTCCACCTCACAATCTGGATTTTTCAAAAAAATTCAGATTGGAGGAAAGCAAAAGTGTTCGACAACACAAACCCTTATACCATTCGCATTGAGGAAATGAATGGTCAAAAACGCTACTTTGTAGCCTTTGTAGATGGACAAGGTATCTTCCGAGAGGTGGAAGTGTCTTATGAGGTTTATGCACAGTTTTGCCGTTTTGTTAAATGTGAGCGAAATCTGCGGAGGTCTGACGAAAGACATCTGGAGCAATCGGAACTGACCGAGGAAACGCTATGCAGGCGAGCTTTACATAAGCCGAAGTCTGTTGATGAAGCGATAAATGATAAGATCCGCAGCGAACAGCTTGACCGAGCTATTATGGAACTGCCAGAAGCACAGCGGCGTAGGTTTAGGCTCTATTTTGATTATGGCTTGACCTATGAACAAATCGGAAAAATAGAGGGCTGTTCTAAGGTGGCTGTCAAGTACACCATAGATAAAGCGGTCATTGCGGTAAAGAAAAAATTGAAAGATTTTTGATTAGGGGCTTAACTTATAGCTTCTGAGTGTGGAAACAGGTGAAGGGATAAAAACCTTTGCCTGTTTTCCTTTGTGTGGCGAAAACGGGACTGTTCCTTGACAACAGAATAATCATTCGCCAAACACTTCCTCTTTGTGATTGCGATGAGCATAAGCGTGTGAAGCGGTACGCCAAGACCTGCCGACAAGCAGAACAGCGATGAAAGGTGGTGAGCGTTCAAATACCGACTCAAAATATCGGGCGGCTCCCGATTTCGCCATAACCCACAAAGAGAATAATGGTACTCCCGTCCAGTCACAGTCCGAGCGTGATAAAACCGTCGCAGGCAATGAGGGCGGCTCTGTCAGACCGACAGTTGGGGTGGAACTCCCGTGGCGTCAGTTCGCTGCTGACCGTTTGGCGACTTCCCATAGCGTTTCGGGGCGTCGAGGACAAATAGAAACGCTCCTATCATAAAGCCAGACGCAAGGCGGTCTATGGAAACAGAGCTTTGTTTTATGCTCTCCCGACCTTAAATACTTCCTTGTGTCTGGCTGCCTACATAGGCAGGATACTCCTGCCTAAATCCAAATGGGAGGTCAAACACAATGGATAGAATTATTAAGCGTGGCGACATTTACTACGCAAATCTAAATCCCGTGATCGGATCGGAGCAAGGCGGTAAACGACCTGTACTTATCATTTCCAATGATATAGGGAACAAGCACAGCCCGACGGTTATTGTGGCGGCAATCACAAGCCGTGTGCAGACGAAAGCGAAACTGCCGACACACACAATAATCAATGATTTTGAGGGGCTTGATAAAGGCTCAATTATCTTGCTTGAACAAATCCGCACGATTGATAAAAAACGCCTGCAAGAGTATTTAGGAACTCTTGACGGGCGTTTTCTTCCTGCTGTTGATAAAGCTCTGGCTATCAGTGTTTCACTTGATAAAAAGGACTAACCCTCTCGTAATACTGTACAGGCAGTAGGTCATACATTGATAACGAGGGAGGTGTTGACTACTGAAGCATCGAGAATTTGTTTATGTTGGCGACCCTGCTCCAGAACTGAATGAGCAGGAACACGCAGCGTTTCTCTTGAATGTTCAAAAGTCAATACTTCTGTCTTTGGAGAAAAGGCAACTATTGACCCATTCGCAAAGTGGACGCTGCATAGAGAAACTTGAAAAACAATACTGTACGAAAAGCCGTAGCCAAGCCTAAAATGCTTGGCTCTTTACATATCCGAATGTATGATTTCAAAATTTGTACATTCGACATAAGTAATCATTTTTTCTATACTAAATACGGTAATGGCATTACCTAGAAATACCACAAGGGTATACCTGTATGTCTGCTAAAGCAGATAATTATAAGGAAAGGAGCAGGAATATGTTAGAGAAATACGAGATGCTAAACCAAGAAAGAAAAAAACTTGATAAGAAAAGAAAGGTCGCTGCATACTGTCGTGTTTCCACAGACAATGAAGACCAAGCAAATTCGTTTGAAAGTCAGCAACGATATTTTAAGCAATATATTGAACATCATCCCGATTGGGAGCTTTACGAAATATTTGCGGATGAGGGCATCTCTGGTACGAACACAAAAAAGAGAAAACAGTTTAACCGTATGATTGCGTGTGCTAAGAATGGCGATTTTGATTTGATTATCACAAAGGAAATCTCCCGTTTTGCCAGAAATACCCTTGACAGCATTTATTATACCCGTGACCTCAAAAAACACGGTGTCGCCGTTATCTTTATGAATGACGGCATTAACACAATGGACGGCGATGCAGAGCTTCGGCTTGCCATTATGTCCTCTATTGCACAAGAAGAAAGCCGCAAGACTTCCGAGCGTGTAAAGTGGGGGCAGAAACGCCAGATGGAGCAAGGCGTTGTATTTGGACGGAGTATGCTCGGCTATGATGTCCGTGGAGGTAAAATGTATATCAATGAGGAGGGGGCTAAGATTGTACGCCTTATCTTCCACAAGTTTGTAAATGAGGGCAAAGGAACACACGTCATTGCCCGTGAACTTCGTGAGGAAGGCATACGTCCGATGCGTGTTAAAGAATGGCAGAATACCGTTATTCTCCGAGTGATCCGCAATGAAAAATACTGCGGCGATTTGGTACAAAAGAAAACTTACACACCAGACTTTCTTTCTCACGAAAAGAAATACAACAGAGGACAAGAGGAATTTGTAATTATCAAAGACCATCATGAGCCGATTATTTCCCGTGAACTGTTTGAGAAAGCTAATCGCATATTAGACGAAAAATCTTTATCGCAGGAGGGCAAAGCAAAACACAGCAACCGTTATCCCTTCTCTGGTAAAATCAAATGCGGCAGGTGCGGAGCAAGCTATGTTGCCAGATACAAGACCCGAAAAGACGGAAGTCAATATAAGGCTTGGCGTTGCTTTGAGGGAGCAAAACACGGCAGACCTCATATAGATAAGGTAGGAAATCAAGTGGGCTGCTCTGGTGAGAGTATCCGAAATGAAGATGCTATTTATTTGATGTATCTTGTCTGTAAAGAGCTTAAAATGAACCGCCAGAAAATCATCTCCAATTTAACTAAGACTATTGAAGCTGTTATTTCTATGGATATAACGGGAACAAACACGAATGCTTTAGCGGTCAAAATTGAAGAAGCAAAGAAAAAGCGGACAGGGCTGATTGAGCTTTACACAAGCGGTGATATTGACAAAAGTGAGTTTACCGCCCTGCGAGCAAAGTATGATGAAGAAATCGAACAACTGAAATCTATGGCGGACGGTATTGAAAAACAACAGGATATGATAAACAAACAGCGAGAGCTGTTAGAGGATATACAGAAAGCTATCGAGGAGCTTATAAGCGGTGTTCAATATGAAGATGACTACTACACGCAGCTACTTGATAAAATGGTAGTCAACGATAAAGACCATATTGATGTGTATCTGAATATGCTGCCATATAAATGGCAGTTCGCAATAGCAAAGAGTGTGAAAGGGGCTATAGAAGCGTCAAAAAAAGCTGAAGCCTCAGAATGCTCCATTTCTGAGGCTTCTCTACCAATATCTGTTAAAAGTCCTCTTACTTCACCATAAGGAGCAGAATATCGCTGATTAAGATATCTTAAAGACGCTGCCAATTCTCCATCCGGACCGCCAAATTTCAAAAGGATATAATACAAAATAAATCAAAATATTCCGTCTGTACAAAAAAATGTTCATTACAATATTTACATATGGACATTAATCGACACCCTTGATATAATTTATATATATCTAAAGGAGGTCGATATTTTGAGAATTGCGGTATGCGATGATCAGGAGTTTTTTGTTAAACTGATTTCCAAAAAAATAAAGGATTACATTGATAACAGACATTTTGATTATCAGATAGACACTTTTACAGACGGATTGAATTTACTTAGCAAGCATAAGTATTTTAAAAGCTATGACATTATATTTCTTGATGTTGAGATGCCTCTCCTGTCGGGGAAGGACGTGGCTCAAAAGGTTAACGAAGATCAATACAGGCCTCTCATTATTTTTACTACTAGTCATACAGACTTTGCCGTCTCAGGTTACGTGTATAAAGCATTCAGATTTCTTGTTAAAGCAAATATAGACGGGGAAATAAATTCAATTCTCGATGATGCTATTAAAGAGATTTCTAATAAGGCTGATGACGCAATTGTAAAAATAAATGATATGATCGTACTGCAGAAAGATATAGTTTACATAGAAGGCAAAGGCGGATATGTATATTTTTATTTGCATAACGGCGGCGTTTTATCCATCCGCTCTACAATGAAATTATTTAAAAGTACGGAGAAGCTTTTAGGATTTGTACATGCTAAAGAGAGTTTATTAGTTAACTACAATCACATAAAAGCCAGAGATAAAAACGAATTAAAACTTGATAACGATATAATTATCAAAATCCCCAGAACAAGACAAGAGAAAGTAAGGCAGGAAATATATGAAATAGGGGCTGAGAAGAATGGTTAATATAATTGAAATATCAGCGTCCGCCATTGAAAGCGTAATACTGACAGAGTTTACAACAAGAGTACTGGGATTTAAAGATAAGAAATTTGCAGCAATTAAATACATAATTTATCTTTTACTATCATTGTTTGATATAATTATACTTCCGTTATTTGTGGAATCGGATATTGTCCCAGGAATCGCCCATTTAATTCTTACATTCGGATTTGCGCTTCTATTCTTAAAAGGATCCATTTTTTTCAAGTTGTTTATTGCCATATTAAGCAATATATCTATACTCGTTATTAATATTATAATTATGAGCATATTCAGTTATTTCACGAGACTTAATTTCAGCGAACTTATTATTAATCAAGAATCTTCAAGAGCGCTGCTCGTTTTTACAACAAAGTTTGTTTACTTTTTATTTACGCGGGCAATGCTGAAACTGTTTGGTAAAGATAAATACCCTCTTACCGCCCTAAACTGGTATATAATAATAAGCCTCCTGCTGTTTAGCCTCGCGAGCGGTCTTATTGTATTTGGGATTAATCTGTATACAAAATTTAACGTCACTTTTATAGTAATCACCACTATTTTGATTATTGTTGTTAACATAGCCACTTATGTAATAATGATTGCATTATCTAAATACAATGGGTCGAAAAATAAAATAACAATACTGGAAAGATATAAAACAGATGTGGACAATAAATTAGAAGAAATAGAAGCCCGAAATAAATCGACAAGAAAAATAAGACACGAACTCCAAAATATCGGAATGATGGCGCTGACGTTAATACACGAAGGCAAATTGGAAGAAGCAAACAGAATATTGGAGGACGTTGCAAATATTGATTTAGGAGAAGATAAGCATTATATAGACCTTAAATATAAAATGCTTGAAACTATAATTAACAATAAGCTTACAATTTGTGAAAAAGAAAACATAAAGGTGAACGCTATAGACTTTTCGGGGATCAATGAGAGCCTGCAGGGAATTGACGAATCAGACTTATGCACAATAATATGTAACCTGATGGACAACGCCGTGGAAGCATGCCAAAAATGTAAAGGCGAAAAAAGTATTAGCTTAACTGTGGTCAAAGAAATTAACTACATTAAGATCAGGGTGGCCAACAATGCAGAGACAACAAATTTGGCATACAACGGCAAAGCATTGAAAACTTCTAAAAAAGATAAAGCAAGCCACGGTATCGGAACTCAAATTATTAATGATCTGGCAATCATGTATGATGGTGAAACATACTATAAATTAAAGGATAACAAGTTTACCGCTACAGTATATTTGAGCTGCGCTAATGATGTTTGCAAGAGCTAATTGTAAACTTTTTGTAAACAATTAAAAAAGTTGTTGTATTCGGTCGAAACAAGTGCTAAAATAAAAATGTAAATTAAATTTATGACAGTAAAGGAGAACGACATCATGATTAATAGTATAACTTTAGCGGTCTGCAAAATTTAGGCAGGCTCACCTTGCTTTTTTTCAAAACCCCGCTCAGTTTTGAGCGGGGTTGTTTTTATATTTGTATAAGCAAAGCAAAATTCGCAATTATTAAAGATATGGTGAGATAACTTAAGATAATCGACAATATTCGCTGTTAATTAACATTTTTTTAGGTTGA
>ULTY01051721.1_pt1 | contig 16403 bp, 10 predicted proteins | sample 1958021 | NCBI WGS metagenome assembly ULTY01 (sample SAMEA4835746, study PRJEB28245) | human gut metagenome | biome: gut microbiome; material: fecal sample | place: Denmark | collected 2008 | reverse complement strand
AGCCAGACCTTACCGGGGCCGGTAAGGGTGGTGAGGAACAGGCCCTCGCCCCCGAAGAGGATGTTGGAGAAGCCCTTGACCATTTCGGCGGAATAGTTGACGGAGGCCTCAAAGGCCGCCACATTGCCGGTATCCGCCTTGAGGGTTTCGCCGGGGGCGAGGTCGTATTCCCGAATGGCCCCATCCAGCTCCAGGAACACCAGGCCCTGGCCGCTATAGCGCTGCATGATCAAGCCCTCGCCCCCAAAGATGGCGCCCTTCACCCCGCCCCGGCCGAAGGCCACGGAGATGGTCACATCGGGGTCCGCGCACAAAAAGGCGTTCTTCTGGGCGATGTATTCCCGGCCGGGGCCTATCTCCAGCACCTTGATCTCGCCGGGCATGGAGGAGGCGAAGGTGATGCTGGCGCCGGGCCGCTGGGCGGTATAGGTGGCCATAAACAGGCTTTCGCCGGAGAACATCCGGCCCAATGCCTTGCCAAAGCCGCCCTTCATATTGGTTTCCATGCTGATGCCGTCGCTCATCCAGGAAAGGCCGCCGCTTTGGGTATAAACGCTTTCCCCGGCGTTGAGCTGCATGGTTACGGCGGGCATTTGGCCGCCCCAAATTTCATATTGCATACAATACCTCCCAAACATGGTTTTGCAACCAGTATAACATAGGAGGGAAGGCGCGCATATAAATTTTTCTTAAAACTTTGCCACGGCTGCGCCCGGCGTCTATGGGCGGGAAAGCGGGCCGCAAGGAAAAGGGCCGGCAAGGATGACGGCCCATGGCCCAGGGAAGGGCTTGGGGTGGTTATTTGAGCATGTAAAAGATGGAGGTCGCCGTGGCGGCGGGCATGGGGTCGTGGTTGATGTAAGCGCCCGCCCACATATGGGCGACCCGATGGGATAGGGCTTGGATCTTGCATTGCAGGGTCACATGGCCGGCGTCCAAGGGGATGGGGGCGGCATAGGAGACCTGCAAATTCAAGGTGCGGCAATCCCGGTCGGTATAGCGGCGCAAAAGCAGGGCCATGCCGTTGTCGAAGATGCTGCTGATGGCCCCGCCGTGGACGATATTCACCGCGTTGAGCATCCAGTCCTGGATGGGGTATTGAAACCGGGCCGTGCGTTCCGCCAGGCTGGCCTCCAGCAGGGACGGCTGGAGCATCACCATGAGCCGCTGGGGCGGGAAGGTCTGAATATATGCGATATTTTCCTGGATGGCCTGGCATAGCGCTTGATCGGTTTTGGGCGGATTGTAGGGATGTTCCATACATGCGCCTCCTTTCATGGGGGGATAAAATACCCTTCCATTATAAGCCAAGGGCAGCCGTTGCGCAAGGCTGGGGGGAGGCCCCGCTTTCGGGGCGAAACAAAAGCGGGCATCCGCCCGCGTTTGCCGCAGCCTAGGATTATTGCATGGCCGCCTGGGCAAAGCTGTTATCCACCAGGGTGTCCAGGGGCACCCGGGCGGCCAGCTCGCCGGCGCCCTCCATTACGTCCTGTAGGCGGGTAAAGGCGTCCTCCGTCATCACAGGGTCCTGGCACCAGCTGTCGGTTTCCCGGTAGCTCTTTGCCACAGCCGCCAGGGTCTCCAGGTCGCTGTCCGGGAAGAAAGGCTGCATGGCCTCCGCTACCTGTTCATCGGTGGCGGTCTGCACCCATTGCTGGGCCTGGTAGATGGCCTCCACAAAGGCGGAAACAAAGGCCGGGTCTTCCTGTATGGTTTGCTGGCGCACCATGAAGGTGGTATAGGGGATCTCGCCGCTTTCCAAGCCCATGTTGGCCACCATATAGGCTTTGCCCTGGGCCTGGAATTGGCTGGCTACCGGCTCAAACAGGGTCACATAGTCCCCGGTGCCGCCCTCGAAGGCGCCGCCCATCAGGTTGAACTGGATGTTGCTGATCACCTCCACGTCCACGCCGGGCTCCAAGCCGTGCTGGCGCAGCACATAGAGCAGGGTCATATAGGGCATACCGCCGGGCCGGCCGCCGATGATGGAAGCACCCCGCAGCGCTTCCCAATCAAAATCCGTTACCGGCTCCCTGCCCATCAGGAAGGAACCGTCCCGCTTGGTGAGCTGGCCAATGATGATGGGGTGATCCGTCTGGCCCTGGTTCACCACATATACGCCGGTTTCCGGCCCCATCAGGGCCACGTCCGCCTCCCCGGCCAGGAGGGCCGTCATGGATTTATCGCTGCCGCCGCCGGTCACGATCTCCACCTCCATGCCCGCCTCGGCAAAATAGCCGTTAGAGATGGCCACATAGAGGGGCGCGTAAAATACGGACCGGGTCACTTCGTTCAAGGTGACCTGCCGCAGCTGGGTTTGTTTGCCGCAAGCGCAGCATACGAGCAGCGTTATCGCCACAAGGCACCAGGCAATCCATCGTTTCATCAATTTAAAAACCTCCCTGCGATTGTTGGTTTATCATATTGCAGGGGGGCGGGTTATGTGACAAAAATCCAAAAAATAAATGGGGCGGCCCGGTATGGCGCCCCTATTGGGCCGGCCCCTCCGGGCCGGGGGACAGAATGGCGGATACAATGTTTTGCCCAAAGGCCCGGACCCGGTCCTGGACGCCCGGGATTTGCAGGGCCTCCCCGGGGCTGTTGGCGGTTTCCCACATGCAGAACCGGGGGGGCAGCATAAAGGATTTATTCAGAGAGAGGGCCCCCAATACCTGCTGGGCCACCAGGTCCCCGCCGCTGTAGCCGGATACGATGATGGCGTATAGGTATTTGTTTTCCAGGTTGTTGTGGATGAGCAAGGCTGTAAGCCGGTTGATAAAGGCGGTGATATGGGCGCTGAGGGCGTCGTTGTAATTGGGGCAGAGCAGCAGCAGCGCGTCCGCCTGGAGGATGGCTGGGAAAACCTTGTCTGGGATGGCGCCCCCGTAAAAGCAGCGATTATGCAGGGCATATTGGGAGCAGACATGGTAGGAACACCCCCGGCAATCCATCAGCAGGCCGCTGCGCAGGGATATTTCCTGCAAAGTGCAGCTGGGGGTCAGATGGGCGGTCAGGGCCCGGGCCAGATCCAAGGTGTTGGAGGTGCTTTCATGGCTGGCATGGAGCAGCAGGATGTTGGGATGGGCAACCCGCTGGGGGGAGAAGGCTAGCAGCCGGTCTACCAGCAGCCGGATGGCTAAGGGATAGGCTTCCTGGGGGCTGATGCCGGCCCGCTGGGCCTGGATGCGCAGGGTGGATAGGGAGCCGGTCCCGTCCACCAGGGACCGGCCGGGGAAAAAGCAGCCCGCCCCATTGGCGCTTAGGGCCAGGGCCCGGGCCAACTGCTTGGTATAAAGCTCCCCTTCCCCGTCGATCACCATGGCCCCATAGCTGCCCTCCATGGCGGCGGGGTTTTTGCGCAGGTGGAGGAGCAGCTTGCAAATCTCCTCGTCCAAGCCGTACTTCCCGCTGGATATGGCAAACAACACCCGCCTATGGGAGAGGTCCGGCAGCGGCCCGGCGCCAATTTCCACCGGCTCATAGGGGAGCCCGGTGAGGGCAAGCTCCAGCAGGGCTTGCAGCCGGGAGTCCTGCCCGGCGGATACAACGGTGAGGGGCGTCATAGGGGCGTCTCCTCCTGTAAGGCTTTATAGCAGGCTTTGAGCCGCTCCAGCAGCAGGGGATGCAGATCCTCCTCAAAAAGCTCCAGCCCCAGGGGGCCAAACCGGCTTTTGCACCCGAAATAGATCCCCTTGATGGGCACGCTGCCCAGGTGCCAGGCCCCCCGCAGGGTTTGCAGCACGCCGACGCAGGCGGAGGAAAGCCCGGGGGCGATATAGGGCTTATACCCCAGGGCGCGCACCTGCAAATTTCCATCCCGGGCCAGCGCTGTCAGGCGGCGGGAAAGGACGTCGTCATAGCCTTCCCCCGGGGCGTTGGCAATGACCAGCCCCGCCCCGTGGGGCCCATAGGCCCGGCCCTGGGAAAAGTCCACCCCTTCCTTTTCCGCATAGTAGGCCGCCCGGGCGGCCATGACCCCCAGCCCATAGCCCTGGATCTGCTCCGGCAAAAGCCCGCAGCCGTCAAAGGGGCCCCCCGCCTGCCGGTTGCTGGCAAGAAATAGGCTCCGGGCCAAATGGTCCACCGGGTCTGAGATCTGGCAGAACAGGCCGGTAAACCCCTGGTCCCTGGCCTGCCGGGCATAGCCGGCCAACAGGGCGGCGTTGGCGGCGTATTGGGCCATGCGCACATCCCCGCCCTGGCCCAGGGGCGGCACCCCCTTGCTGGCGGTAAAGAGCAGGGCGTCGCAGGCAAATAGCTGGTCCTGGCCGATGCAGGTAATCTTGGGCAGGGGCCGGCCGTCTATGGGCAGGACCTGGTTGAGCTCCATTTCATACCGGGCCATCCGGGCTTCATCCGGGTCGAAAATGCCGATCTGCTCCACATCGTGACCCAATAATTTGAGCCCGGTCAGCAAGGCGCCCCCCACATCCCCCAGCCCCACCAGGTTCAGCCGGAACCGGGGAGGCGGGGCCAGCATCCGGTCCAGCACCCTGTAGGCATTGGCATAGGCGGTATTGAGCAAGGTCTTTCCGTTGGTATGGATCAGGCCCGCCGCTTGGGGGGAAAGGTCATAAAACAGGAACACCGTCGGGTCAAAGGGCTCGCTGACCCGCAGCGCCCCTGGGGGCAGGGGTTCATTTTGGGGCCGGGCCAGGCAGACGCCTCCATAGGCATAGTAATCCATAGACATGCTCCTTTTCTTATGGGCTTGTAGGCAGGGGCCGGGCCAACCGGTCCAATGCAGCCACATCCTCCCGTAGGCATTGGGAGGGAAGGGCGTTGGGGTCATAGCGTAGGGCGTCCCCCCGGTGGGGCGGCCGGGAAGCGATGAACACATCCCCCAGCCGGCGGATGGTCAAGGGGCTGGTCAAGAAGGCCAGATGCCGCGCCTCCAGCACCTGCAGGATGTCCTTGGCATTGCAAAGGGCGGTGCGGCAAAGTTGCAATACCGCTTGCTCCGGCGCATCCCGCAAAAAGCGGGGGTAGGCGTAGGGCAGCATAAGGTTGACGGAGGGAATGACCGAACCCCGGGGCGGGGCGCCCCCCATGCCGTCCCCCCCGATGAAGGGATAGAGCAGGCTTTCGTTGAACCAATACCTGAGGTTGGGGATAAAATATTCCCAATCCACCGGCCAGCCCTGGGCCTTGGTCAGGTCCATGCCCCGGCCGGACAGCACCCCTACGATGATCCGGGCGATGGGCACCCCTTCCGCCCGGAAGATAGGCTCCAGCTTTTCCAACCGGTAGCCGTTGTGCAAAAGATCGTCCACCAGCAGCACAGGCCGTTGGAAGGATTTCAGGGTGCGGGCCTGGTTGGCCAGGGAGGAATAGCCCGGGGATTCCAAAATGGAAAAGCTGCGCAGATCCGGGGCAAATACCTTTTCCGCATGGAGGGCCTTGGTGACCGTATGGGGAACCATATCCCCGGAAAGCACCTTCCCATAGGGCACGCACATATTGGCCCCCACCCCATTGTGGCCGGGCGCCACCGGGTTCCAGCGTTGGACCTTTTCCATCAGAGCCTGGTTGAGCAGCTCCGTATCAAAGCAAAGGAGCAGGCGGCCGGGGAATAGACCGCAAAGATCAAGCCGTAGGCTGGGCCGCCGCTCCTTCACGGCTTTTATCACCGAAGGTTCGCTGGAAAAGGGCGCTTTGAGCCTACATAACACATCCTGGATCAGGATCATGGGCGCCCGCATATCCACCAGGTACAGCTGGGGGCAAGGCACCAGGGACACGAACCCCAATTGAGGCAGCAGCTGGGCCAGGGGATCTTGGGGGGAATCCGCCCGGTATATGGCGAAGGTGACGTCGTCCAAGAGGCAACGGGCCAGCAATTGGTTGCACAGCAGCCGGGCCTCTTCCGGCCCGGGGGCCTGGCAGGTTTCCAGGAGCAGCACCTTGCCGGATACCTGCTGACGCAAGGCTTCAGCCTCTGGGGCGCTGTTTAGGACGGTATAGAGCTGGGAAACGGATAGGGACTGGGCCTGGACCCATCCCAGCGGCTCCTGGGCATCCCGCCTGTGAAGCTGGCAGATGTAAGCCCCTTGCTGGGGCCGGGACTCGGAAAAATACAGGGCATCCTGCTGGAGCAGCCGCTTATCCTGGGGGGTGCGCAAATATAGGCCTTTGGCATAGATGAAATCCTGCACCACAGGGTCCACCAGCATGGAGATGTCCATGTTTTTATCGATGGATTCCCGGATGCGGGTGGAGCTGACGGTTTCATAGTCCGGCGGCAAAGTCAGCAGCCGAAGCCGGCCCTGGATGCGGCGGCGGATGGCTTGCTCCATTGCCCCGGGTGCCTGGCTTTCCCCACGGGCAAAAACGATGTGGTCGTATTCCTGGGCGCCCCCCGGCTGGTTATGCCGGTAGGCGGAGGCGTTTTGCACCACGTCGCTGCCCATGACCAGCGATACCCGTTCCCCGGGGAACAGGCCGGAGAGCTTGGCAAGGTCTTGAGGCATGGCGATATTGATGGGGATGTCATCCGGGAACAAATAGACGTTTGGGGCATCCGCTGTGCTCAGCATGGCGATCTGCCGGCGTAGGAGCTTGGGCAGGGTGCGCTTGCGCCAGGAAAATTCATCCACCGCCAGGTAGACCGTATAGCCCAGGGCTAAGATCTCTTCCACGATCCGGCGGTGGCCTGCGGAAAACGGGTCGAAGGTACCGGGGAAAAAGGCCGCCGGGCCGGGGGCGGGAAAGCGCCAAGGCCCCAGTTCCACCTGGGCCTGGGTGATGAAGCGGTATAGGTGGTTGAGCATGGCCGCCCGGTTGAAGAAGGTGGTTTTGCCGGCCCTAGGTTCACACAGCAGGGTAAGGAGCTTCTTGCCGCAGCGCAGAAAAACCTGTTGCCGCCGCGCCAACGGAATGGAGGTTTGCCCAAGGAACCCTTTACATAAAACATACAGGGCGGTACGGTGGATGCTATTTTCATAATGGGCCACCCCTGTGAGCAGCAGACCCAGGATGCGAACCTCCAAGGGTTGGTCGCATACCTGCCCCAGCATGACCCCCAGGGTGGAAAGGGCAAACCTGGCGGGCCGGATCTGGGAGGAACGGACCATGGCTTCCAGCAGGTCGGTACATTCCGCCATCTCCTTGGGAGGCAGGCCGCAGATGAGCTTCCCCAAAAACGGGGGGATGTATTGGCCGATGGGGTCCTGGCCGCTCTCCAATTCCCGGATCAGGTCGATGACGATCTCATTGCGCTGGTCCGCCCGCAGCATGGGGGCCAATTCCACCAGGGCCTGGCCAGCCCGTTCCCGGACCGGAAGATGCTCGCTGACGGAAAGCAGGTTGGAAAGATGGGTGGCAATATGGAAGGCTTCCTCGCCATGGGCTTTGGCATAGCCGGCCAGCATATCCACGTAGGTAAGCTTTACCGTCCAATGCACTGCTTTTTTTAGGTTGGCAAGGTAGAGCTGGGATACGTCGAAGCCGGCAGGACCGGGAAGCCGGCCTAGGCCTGCTTCCAACTGGGCAACCAGGTAGGCGATGGCGGGTTCCTCCTGCCGGGGCAGGGCTTGCAATAAGGCGGCAACGCCTTGTTTGCCGCCGGGGCAGCCTGCTTGCAGGATACCTATGGCCAGACGCAGGCTGGCTAAAAGCAGGGGCAATGTTTGGCCAGGCTCCTGGACCAAGGCGCAAAGCACTTGAAAGACCTTGGAAACCTCCTTGGGGGTCAATAGGGAAAGGGGGCATAGGGCCAGGGCGTCCAATAGGGCGAACCGATGGGCGGGCAATCCATCCCAAGCAAAAAACCGCCTGAGCAACGGCGCAAGGAAATGGGGGGCCGCCTGGGGCTCGCAGGCAGCGAACAGGCTGGACGCAATGGCCTTAAGGGAATTGGCGATGCGAAGGGCGTGCTTGGGGGAGATCCGAGCGTCCGGATAGAGGCAGCGGAGGATATAGGTTTCCCAAAGATCCGCCGCCTCTTGGAGCAATTGGGTCACCGAGGGGGCGGCGGCGCCCTTGGGCGCCCGGGATGGCAGTTCCTTGCGATAGCGGGGGCCGCTGCCTGCTAAAATTTGCCCCATGATGGCAGCGCTATGCCGGCGCACGTCCCCTGCGTGGTGCATAAGCAGTTCATAGAGGAACCCTAAGGCTACCAGCTTACCCTCCCTGGTCATATATACGCTGTAATCCTCCAGCAACCTAAGGTAGGTGCGCAGCCGGTAAGGATCTTTTTCACTGCGGGCTTGCTCCAGCAGCTGCTCCATGGAATTCTGGCCGCTCAAGGTATGAAGCAGCTGAACATTGTGGAAAAAGGCCATGGAGCGTAGCCGGTCTACCGCTTGGCTGGGGGTAAGCAGAGCCGGGTCCGGGGCCTGCACGGGGATAGGCGTCCCGGCAGGATCGGGATTGACGCCCTGGCTTTGTAAAAACTCCTGGAAATCCCACAACTTCTGAAAGACGGTTTCATAATGTCGGCGCTTTTCTTCCGTCAAGTGGGATAATTTTGTGTAGATGATATCATGGGCTTGCTTGAGGGTATAAATGGATACCTGTTCCGTCCCATTTTCCAGACGGTGCCCACGGACCCGAAAATCCGCATAGATCAGCAGCAAGCTTTCTAAAGGCAGGTTTTCAAACTCCAGATCCCAGGCGGAATGGTTGGCAGCCACATGGGCGATCTGGGGCATATCCAGCTTGGAGAGCCACTCCCAGGTATAATAATAATGTAAGGGGGGCCCTCGGGCCGCATCCGGGCCCCGGCAGCCGAATTTGCCGATATCGTGGGCCAGGGACGCGGCGGCGATCAGAGGAATATCGGCAGGCAACCCGCATTGCACAGCTTGGCGGCCCATGGCGACGGCCACATTATGCACGCCCAGGATATGCTTTTCCGGGTCATAGGGGAGGGCGCAGGGGGCAATGCGCAGCAAAAGCAAATACCGGCTTTGGGCGGTATGCTCCATAAAGCGGCGGTATTCCTCTTGAACCCGGCTGGCGGCCAACTCCGCTTGGGTCACAGGGCACGGGTCCCGCAGCAGGGAATGGGGCAGGCGGCCCGCTTCCCCTTTTATACAGTATTCTAAAATGGATAAAAATAGTTCCAACGCCTTGCGCTCCCCCAGGCGGGGCCGTATGAAGTCCCGGTCCGGGAACAGGCCGTCCGCCAGGTAGTCATAGCACCGGGAAAGCCAGCCTTCTGCCGGCGCCTGGGCGCAGATAAGGCCCATGGCAGGGGCGCAGGCTTGACATAGAGCGGCTGGGTCCGTTGCGCCAGACCAATCCAACGCCGCTAGATTTTCCAATACGTGGCCCTGGTTTAAATAATCCCGCAAGGCTCTGGAAGAGACCCGCAGCTTTTTTGCATAATTCTCTTGCAGGAAAGCCTGTAAATCGGAACCGGAAGGATCGATGGGAAACGCCATAATAACATGCCTTTCTAATGGATGATGGCTGCGTCGATAATATTATTATAGTCTCCCGCAGACAGGATGAACAGAGGGGTTTTTCAAAAAACAGCGGGAAAACAAGCGGCAAGGACTTGACATTCCTACCTGGCATAAGTATAATAATTCGTGCAGTTCGCGGTCGTGGCGGAATAGGCAGACGCGTACGTTTGAGGGGCGTATGGGAGACCGTATGGGTTCAAGTCCCATCGACCGCACCAGCTTTAGAGCAAGCGCTAGATCGCTTGCTCTGCTTTTTTTATGCGGTCCGAAGGCTTCCCCATGGCTTTTGCTCGGCAACGATTATGCTGCAATAATTGGCGGAAAAGCCTTCAAACATACAATAGGCCCTTACCGCTACGTGCTCCATTTCCTCCAGGGGCCTTACAATGATGCGGGGAACGCCTGCATACGAATCCCACTGTGCCTAAAACGCCATACGCGATGGGTAATCCAAGGGCTAGGATTGCATTTTCGCAATCGATAGGGTATAATACCCATGCTTGCCCATGGGCTATGGATCATTGGCGCAGGCTTGGGTTGGAGGGGATGCGTCCTCGCCGGCCCCTCCTATAAAAACCACAGGGAGCGGTATCGAAGTGGTCATAACGGGGCTGACTCGAAATCAGTTTGCGGTTTGTAGCCGCACGTGGGTTCGAATCCCACCCGCTCCGCCATGCGGCCGTAAGCGATGATTTGCTTACGGCCATTTTTAATTCGGGAGCATACGCTTCCTTATTTTATTTGAAATGAGTCCCCAAAGGGGTAAGGCAAAGGTTTTGCCCATTGGGGACATGGGGAGCCTATGCAGCATGTTTGGCCCTAGGTTGCGGCGGCAAAAGCCCTGCTTTGGGAAAGGGAAGGATAGGTGCAATCCAGCGGCGGATATGGTATAGTAAAGATGGGTTGTTGGGGTAAGACGCTAGGGGATGTAGGGAGACGGCTGGGAGGAGCATGCGGAACGAAGATGGGGAATGGAAATTATTATCTGCTGACCAACCTCATATCCGAGGATGAGAAAAAGGTCATCACCAGCATTGTTGGCCATATTGAGCGGGGCGAAGGGAATGTGGGCATTCAGCAGATTGCCAACGAAAACTTCGTATCCCCGGCTTTCATCGTGAAATTCTGTAAGCGGCTGGGGTTTGCAGGCTATCGGGAACTATTTTACTATCTTACGGTCCAAATTGGCGGAATCAACGAACAGGCGGGAAGCAAAAACCCTGCGTCCATGCTGGACGGCATGGACCCGGAAAGCGTAGCTTGCTTTTGCGCGCTGCTCAATGCCCACCGGAACCGGAAGATCTTTGCCGTGGGCATGGGTTTTGCAGAGCATGTGGCGGCCTATATGGTGCATCGGCTTTCCATCTGCGGGTTCACGGTGTTTAACAGCGTGCATTTTTACGACTATATGATCTTCCGGGAGCAGGGGGAAGGGATGGTAAGCAACCTGGAGCCCTCCCTGATGCTGGCGGTATCCCAAAGCGGCGAGTCTAACATCGTGCTCAACGATGTGACCCGGGCCAAGCAACAGGGCTTTAAGATCATTGCATTTACCCGGTGCGCGGATTCCACCCTGGTCCGCATGTCGGACGTACACTTCATCATCAACGAAACCAAACAGGCCTTTGTGGGGGACATGCCCAATACCTTTTTCGGCAAGGTGATCATCGCCTTTGAGGAATTGACCGGGGAATACCTGCGCAGGCAGCGGGAGGCCGCGGCAAAATAAAATCTGTTACACGCAAATGAAAAACACTTTACGGGTACTGCCATGCTATAATTGGGATAGCAAGCAGACCCGTTTTTTTATTTCTTCGTTTCACCCCCATATCCCATTTTTATTTGACCCGGCGTTTATAGCAACCCCATGGACAAACCGTCCCCCCAATTTGATTAGTTTGCCGATGGCAATCGGCGATAAATAAAAGGAGGAAAACCCATGAAAAAGACGATCGCTGTTCTTTTGGCGCTGGTATTCGCCTTTGCCGCCTTCACCGGCTGCGCCCAGCCTGCGGCCCAGGAGCCTGCTGCGGAAGAACCCGCTGCGGAAGCGCCTGCCGACACGGAAGAAGAAGCCCCTGCGGAGGAGGCTGCGCCTGAAAACATTCAGCTGGAATCCCTGACCTTGTATTTCGTTCCCTCCCGGGAGCCGGATGAGATCGTGACCATTACCGAGCCCCTCAAGGAGCTGCTTAAAACGGAGATGGCCAACCAGGGCTACGACGTGGGCGCGGTGGAAATCTTTGTGGGCACCACCTATGAGGCGGTGGGCGAGGCCCTTGCCGCGGGCACGGCGGATATCGGCTTCGGTATGCCGGGCGGCACCTACGTACTCTATGACGACGGGGCGGACGTGATCCTCACCTCCACCCGGGACGGCCTGAGCAAGGATTCCGACAACGCCAAGGATTGGAACGACGGTCAGCCCACCCTGCCTTCGGAAGAGCAGGCGGTCTCCTATCGGGCGCTGATGATCGCCGGCCCCTCCGAAAAGGGCCAGGCGGTAGCCGCCAAGGTAAATGCCGGCGAAGAGCTCACCTGGGACGACATCAACGGCCTGAACTGGAGCGTGATGAACTCCTCCTCCTCCGCGGGCTACATCTATCCCGCCCTGTGGATGCAGGAGCGCTACGGCAAGGGCATCACGGACCTGGCCAACGCCGTGCAGTCGGATTCCTACGGCAGCGCCTTTGCCCGCCTTGCCTCCGGCCAGGTGGACGCCCTGATGACCTATGCCGACGCTCGCCGGGACTATGAGGAAAAGTGGACCACCGAATATGCCCGTACCGCCTCCATCTGGGAGGAGACCAACGTGATCGGCGTCACCCCCGGCATCTACAACGATACCATCACCGTCAGCAAGACCGTGCCCTATATGGACGACGCCCTGAAAGCTGCCCTGCAGGAAGCCTTCATCAACATCGCCGCCACCCCCGAGGGCCAGGAGGTTATCGCCATCTACAGCCACAACGGCTACCAGAAGGCCGTCTCTTCCGAATATGACAACGAGCGCGCGGCCCAGGAGCTGATCCAGAGCCTGAGCAACTAATATTGACTGCGCCCTTCCACCGGACAGGCGGGTATCCGCCCCGTCCGGTGACTGGAGGGCAACGCCCAAACAGGGCAGGGGGACCGCCGTGGCGGCCTCCCGTCCCATGTGCCGGCCCATAGGGCAGGGGCATGGGAGCGGGAAAAGGGGGCGTTCGCCCCTTTTTCACAGCCTGCCTTCCGGGCATATGCCGCCCCTGGCGGTATTCTATCCAAACCGGCTGGAGGATGCATCAATGATTCGCTTTGACCATGTTTCAAAAGTATACCCCAACGGCACCGTGGGCCTGGACGACGTGAGCCTGGAGGTGGCCCAGGGGGAATTTGTGGCCATCATCGGCCTTTCCGGCGCGGGGAAATCCACCCTGTTGCGCTCCATCAACCGGATGCACGACATCACCGGCGGCACCCTCTCCGTGGACGACCATAACGTTTCCGATCTGAAGGGAAAGGCCCTGCGGCGTTTCCGCCGGAACATCGGCATGATCTTCCAGTCCTTCAACCTGGTGACCCGGACCACGGTGATCAAAAACGTGCTCATGGCCCGGGTGCCGGATATGCCCTTTTGGCGGGTGCTGCTGGGGGCGTTTCGCAAGGAGGATAAGATCCTGGCCCTGGAGTGCCTGGATAAGGTGGGCATTCTGGATAAGGCCTATATCCGGGCGGATCAGCTGTCCGGCGGCCAGCAGCAGCGGGTGGCCCTGGCCCGAACCCTGGCCCAGAACCCCAAGATCATCCTGGCGGATGAGCCTGTGGCCGCATTGGACCCGGTGACCGCCAAGCAGGTGATGGAGGATTTCGTCCGGATCAACCAGGATATGGACATCTCCATCCTGCTGAACATCCACCATGTGGAGCTGGCCCTGACCTATGCCAACCGGATCATCGGCATCCGGAGCGGCAAGATCGTCTTTGACGGGCCGGCCAAGGCGGTGACCCAGGAGGTGCTCAACGCCATCTACGAGGGTCATATCCCTCAAGGCGGGGAGGATGGACAATGAACCTATATGATAAGATCTTCAAGCCCAAAACCATGCGCCTTGCCAACGGCAAGACCGTGGAGGAGCGGGCCAGCCGCCTGCCGGTGATCCTGCTGGCGCTGGTGGCGGCCTCGGTGCTCTCCGTTAAGGTGACCGGGTTCAACCTATCCACCCTCGTTACCCGGGGCAACCAGTTTTTCGTCATCCTGGGCCAGATGTTCCCGCCCAACGCCAGCTACCTTTCCAGCATCTGGACCCCCCTGTTCGATACCATTAAAATGTCCCTGCTGGGCTCCTTTATTGGCAGCGCCCTGGCGATTCCCTTCGCCATCGTGGCCTCCACCAACATCATCCACAACCGGGCCGTCATCGGCGTGGTGCGGGTGTTTTTGAGCCTGGTTCGCACCCTGCCCACCCTGGTCACCGCCCTGATCGCCACCTATATGTTCGGCCTGGGCACCATGGCGGGTACCTTTGCCATTGCGGTATTCACCTTTGCCTATGTGGGCAAGCAGCTCTATGAGCAGATCGAAACCGTGGATATGGGCGCCTATGAGGCCATGGAAGCCCTGGGCTCCACCAAATCCCGGGCATTCCTGTCGGCGATCCTGCCCCAGGTGCTGCCCGTATACCTGTCCATTTGCCTGTTCTGCTTTGAAGGGAACGTGCGCTACGCCTCCATTTTGGGGTATGTGGGCGCAGGCGGATTGGGCCTGATCCTGAATGAAAAGATCGGATGGCGGGATTATTCCAGCGTGGGTATGATCCTGATCGTCCTGTTTATTACCGTGCTGGTGATCGAATCCATTAGCCAGTACATCCGGCGCAAGCTATCATAGGAGGAACGGCCATGAATAAAGCCATTGCGCAAACATATGCCAAGGCCCCCAAAAGCTGGTATAGCAAGCTGCTGGTGGCCCTGCTGGCCGCGGTTTTGATCGCCTGGTCCTCCTCCACCCTGCAGGGTACCACTGCCGGGGGCGACGGCTGGGAGATCGCCAAGCGGATCGTTTCCGGCATTTTCCATCCGGACAAGACGCTGCTCTTCGACCTGAGCAAATCCGGCGTGGCCTATCTGCTGCTGGAAACCATGTGCATCGCCTTTTTAGGCACCATCGTGGGGGCGGTGTTTTCCATTCCTTTGTCCTTCCTGTCGGCAACCAACCTGGTGCCAAAGCCCATCGCCATCGTGATCCATGCCTTCATCATGGCCATCCGCACCATTCCCGCCTTTGTTTACGGCCTCATGTTCATCCGGGTCACCGGGCCGGGGGCCTTCGCGGGGCTGATGACCATGTCGGTATGCTCCATCGGCATGGTGTCCAAGATGTTTACCGAGTGCATCGAAGGGCTGGATAAGCGCATATTGGAATCCTTGGACGCGGCGGGCTGCAATACCTTCCAGAAGATCCGCTACGGCATTTTGCCCCAGCTGTTTCCGGATTTCATGTCCACCATCATCTATCGCTTCGATATGAATTTGCGGGACGCCACGGTGCTGGGCCTGGTGGGCGCAGGCGGTATCGGCGCGCCGCTGATCTTCGCCATGAGCTCCTACCGCTGGAACGAGGTGGGGGCCATCCTGGCCGGGCTGATCGTGCTCATCTTCATCATCGAGATCATCTCCACCAAGATCCGCGTGAAACTCGCACGGGGGTAAGATGGGCGCTATGGCCAAACAGGATATTACCATTTACTATACCAGCGACCTGCACGGGCATTTTTACCCCACCACCTATGGGGACAAAACCCAGCGGGCCCTGGGCCTATTCCGCTGCGCGCCGGGGTTTGTAAAGACCCCCAACACCCTGGTGATCGACGGGGGGGACACCTTGCAGGGCTCCCCCTTTACCGCCTATTGCGTCAAGGAGCTGCGCTCTGCCCGGCCGGTGGCGGAGATCATGAACCGGTGCGGGTATGACGTGGTGACCCTAGGGAACCATGACTTCAATTATGGGGCCGACTACCTGCGGGAGTACCTAACCCAGGGCAACTTTGCCTGCGTGTGCGAAAACCTAAAGGATGAAACCGGAAAAAGCATATTCCCCCGCCTGGTGAAGGTGATGGAAAACGGCCTAAGGGTGGGGATCGTGGGGATCGTGACGGACCACGTGAACATATGGGAAAAGCCGGAAAACCTGGCAGGCGTCCAGGTTACCTCCCCCCTGGAGGCCGCCCGGGAGGCGCTGGCGGCCCTGCGGCAGGAGGCGGACCTGACCATTTGCATCTATCACGGGGGCTTTGAGCGGGACCTTCGCACCGGCCGGCTGCTGTCCAGCAGCGGGGAAAACATCGCCTATCAGCTATGCCAGGAGCTGGATTTCGACATCCTGCTCACCGGCCATCAACACCTGTCCCTGCCGGGGCGGCTGCTCCACGGCACCTTTGCCCTGCAATGCGCGGACAACGGCCGGGAATATCACCGGCTGGAGGTCTCCGTTCAGGACGGGAAGCCGGTTATCCGCTCCCAGGCCGTGGCCGCCCAGGCCCCGCCGGACCCGGAACTCATGCAGGCGTTCAGCGGCCTGGAGGCCCAGGTGCAGCATTGGCTGGACCAGAGCGTGGGCAGCTTGCCCTATCCCCTGCATACCGCCTCCCATTTGCAGATGGCAGCCTGCGGCAGCGACATCGCCAAGCTGTTTTCCGACGTGCAGCTGCGGGCCTCCGGCGCCCAGCTCTCCGCGGTAAGCCTGGCCAACGAGGTGATGGGCTTTGGGGAATCCGTGACCCGGCGCAACATCCTGGCCAGCTATCCCTACTCCAATACCCTGATGGTGCTGGAGATCACCGGGGCCACCCTGCGGGCGGCCATGGAGCGCTCCGCAGCCTATTTCGACCTGGATGAACGGGGCTGCCTAACCATTTCCGAGACCTTTTTGCTGCCCAAGGTGGAGCATTACAACTATGACTACTACGCCGGGGTGGAATACCGCATGGACGTGACCAAGCCGGTGGGGGAACGGGT
>ULTY01053482.1_pt1 | contig 16531 bp, 7 predicted proteins | sample 1958021 | NCBI WGS metagenome assembly ULTY01 (sample SAMEA4835746, study PRJEB28245) | human gut metagenome | biome: gut microbiome; material: fecal sample | place: Denmark | collected 2008 | reverse complement strand
CAAGGAGGAGATCGCCGCCATGTACCTCAATACGGTGGAGTTCGGCTCGAACGCCTTCGGCATCAAGTCGGCGGCCCACACCTTCTTCAACAAGGAGCCGGACGAACTCAACGTGCAGGAGGCGGCCGTGCTGGTGGGGGTGGTGAACGCCCCGACGCGCTATTCGCCCATCCTGAATCCCAAGAACGCCCTCGTGCGCCGCAACCTCGTGCTTTCACGCATGGAGGAGGCCGGGGCGCTGACCCGCAGGCAGCGCGATTCGCTGGCGGCGCTGCCGATCGTGACCAACTACAAGCCCGTGTCGCACAACGAGGGTGCGGCGACCTATTTCCGCGAGATGCTGCGGCTGGTGATGAACGCCCGGCCTCCCAAGCGCAGCCAGTTCTACAACGAGTGGGACTATGACCAGGCGGTGGAGGAGTACAACGAGAATCCGCTCTATGGCTGGTGTCACAAGAACCGCAAGGCCGACGGCACGCCCTACAATATCTACCGCGACGGGTTGAAAATCTATACCACGATCAACTCCGTGATGCAGACCTATGCCGAGCAGGCCGTGCAGCGGCAGATGGAGAAGGAGATTCAGCCCAAGATGGACGCGCAGTTCCGGGCGACGAAGACGCTTTTCGTCGATGCCGACAAGGAGGAGCGCGACCGGATCATGCGCCATGCCGTCCGTTATTCGGACCGTTACCGCGAGATGAAGCACGCCGGGGCGGGCGAGAAGGAGATCAACGCCGCTTTCGACAAACCCTGCAACATGCGGGTGTTCACCTATAAGGGCGAGCGCGACACGCTGATGACGCCGCGCGACTCGATCCTCCACCACAAGCGTATCATGCGTGCCGCGATGGTGTCGCTCGATCCTGCCACGGGCTTTGTAAAAGCCTATGTCGGAGGGCCTAACTTCCGTTACTTCAAGTACGACATGGCCAAGCAGGGCAAACGCCAGATCGGCTCGACGATCAAGCCCTTCGTCTACACCTTCGCCATCGACCATCTGGGCCTGACGCCCTGCACGATGGTTCCCAACCTGCCGACGACCATCGAGACGGCCAACGGTACGGCCTGGTCGCCCAAGGAGGCCGGCAATGTCGAGTACGACGGGGTGCTGCACCCCCTCAAGTGGGGACTTGCGCGCAGCCGCAACAACTACTCGGCGTGGATTATGAAGCAGGCCAAGCAGCCGGCTGCCGTGGCCGATTTCATTCACAACATGGGCATCCGCAGCTACATAGACCCCGTTCCGGCGCTGGCTCTCGGCTCTTCGGAATCGAACGTTTACGAGTTGGTGAGCGCCTTTTCGACCTTTGCCAATCAGGGCGTGCACACCGATCCGATCTTCGTGACGCGCATCGAGGACCGTCAGGGCAACCTGATCGCCAGTTTCATTCCCCAGTCGCAGGACGCCGTCAGCGAACGCACGGCCTACACGATGCTCACGATGCTTCAGGACGTGGTCAATTCGGGGACGGCGGGCCGTCTGCGGTGGCAGTTCGGGCTGACCGACATGGAGATCGGCGGCAAGACCGGAACTTCGAACAAGAACCGCGACGCGTGGTTCATGTGCGTGACCCCGAAGCTGGTGACCGGCGCCTGGGTCGGCGGCGAGGACCAGTCGGTGCATTTCATCCGCGGCGGCGAGGGCAGCGTGATGGCGCTGCCGATCGTGGGCGAATATATGAAAAAGATCTACGACGACGGTCGTTTCGGCATCAGCCGTACGGACCAGTTCGTGCGTCCGGCGATGATGCCCCGTTACGACTGCGAGGACGAAGTCGACTCCGAGGGGCGGAATAACCCCGAGAACGACAATTTCTTCGACTGACACGGACCGGGTTTTCTGTATCCGATAAAAGTCCGGGCCGCCCTCAATGGGCGGCCCGGACTTATTTGAGGATCGAACCGGTTTCGCTTATTCGGCCGGGGTGCCGGTGGTGAGGTCGTTCCCGTCGGCGTCCATCAGCTGAACCCACGTGAAGGGACCCACCGGGAAGTCTTTGGCCGTATAGCCCGGACGGACAGCCGGCGAGGTGTAGTAGGATGCCTGGTTTTCCGTCCATCTGAAGAATTCTATGCCGACGTAATCGGTGCCGGTATTGTAGCCGGAACCGTACATCGTTGCCTGGCCTGCCTGCGCCTCGTCGTAAATGCCGACGAGTTTGGGCGAGGTCTGGGTCGTCGTAAATGACGAGTAGGCTCCGGTCGAGTGGGTTATACGGGAGTAGCGAGTCCGGATCGGGTAGACTCCGTCGTAGCCGTAAATCGCATTGTCGGTTTTCGTGTAGAGAATACCGGTCGACTTCGGAATCGGGATGGCCGGAGTGGAGGCGCCATTATAGGATGCCTGGTAATATGCCCGCAGGTCGTACCTGTTTCCGTAGATCGTGATGCCCCAGCCCCGGATCATGTAGGACGAGTTGACGGTGCCCGGTTTTACGATAACCTCGAATGTTACGGGAGCTTCGTTTACCTGCGAGGTGGTGCTCGTAACTCTCCATTTGCCCAGCCATCTCTTGTAGAGAGGATCGGTATTGTCCGGCAAGAGCGAGGCGTCGATCGAAACCGGAAGCGACGTGATGGGCGTGGTGGAGACGATGAATCCGTTGGAGACGGCGCATCCGAATACGACGGCTACGTACTCGTCGTAGAAACTCGGATAGTTGAGCGTATAGGTGTCCGCACCTTTGTGGAGCAGGCTGGCTGCGATCGCTTCGGGATCGTCGCCTGCGCCGATGTTGCCGTTGAGCGTGCCGACCAGGCTTTGCAGGAGCTTTTTCTCGCGCTGGGCCTCGAATTCGGACTTCAGCATCAGCCCCATGTAGTAGTACTCCGTATCCGTTGATGGAACTGTATTCACCGTAACGCTGTTGTAGGTCTTCGTGGCATCGGGAACGGTCACTTCGAACGTGATGTCCGACCGGACCGGCTCGGGCGTCATAATCTTGAAATCGGCGCCGTTGACTTCGGCGAAATAGTAGTCGTCGACAAAGGTGAAGTTCTGTGCGGTCACTCCGTCGATCTCGACCGGCATGTAGAAACTGATGCCGGCCTTGGTGTAGATGAACGGTGCGTACACGGTGGTTTCACTGTCGATCTTGACCGCAAAGCGACGGTTCGTGAGCGTTGCCGAATACGTCTTGTCTTTCACGACGAAGGAATAGGTGTTGAATGACATGTCTTCCGCATTATTCCGGTAGGTCTCCAGGTCTTCCGACCAGTCGGTGTCCGCGGAAACGGGGGTCAGGATGTAGTAATTCCCCGTGATGATGCCGCGCAGGACGACCATTGCCGCGGATGTCTCCATCACCGTGAATTTGTAGTCGCCCTCCATGCCCTTGTAGGTCGATCCGATGTTGTCGGGATTTTTCGGGTGTACGAAGTAATTGATGAGCGAGTTTTTCGTATCGAAATTGAGCGTGACGCCCAGATCCTCGCCGAACGAATAGAGACTCGTCTCGGTGGTGGATGGGTTGCTTTCGATCTCGGAGGCAACGGTGACGCTGCCTTCGGAGAATTTGAAAAACAGGTTGTATCCGCCGAACTCCTGGGTCGGGGAGGGGAAATAGCGCACGTGCCATCCGTTTTCAGCGCTTTCGAGCACGGTCTTGGCCTCCTGCTTGGCGGCTTCGATGCGTTCGGAGGCGGACTTGTCGAAAAGATCCTCCTCGTCGAACAGGCATGAGGTGAGCAGGGCAGGAATGGCCAGAACCAGAAATAGTATGATTGCTGTTTTTTTCATATTCGGTGTCGCTTATTCGTTTGTACCGGAATTTTCGGGCGTGTCCGTATCTTCGTCATCCAGCGAGTCGAAGTCGAGGTTGGGCGCTTCTTCCGCACGGCGCAGTACGATTTCCCGCAGTTCGTTCAGGTCGATGTTCCAGGTGCTTTTCATGTAGTTGGAGACGATTTCGAATTTGGCTTCGATTTTCGGCCGTCCCGTGTCGCCGGCCGTCGTCAGCATCTCCTCCCACTCTTCTGCGCTCCGGTTGACGTAGAGGGCGATGAGTTCCACGAAATCCTCGCCGTCGGCTTTCGATGCATACGGGGAAATGAATCCTTTTTGCAGCGCCGATTCGGTGGTCTTGTAGATTTCGAAGCATTGGTCCTGTACGTAATCCGGGCCGGAAATCTCCGCGAAATCGGTGGGGTAAGGTTTCGTCTGATTGAGGATATGTCCGAATTCGTGGTGGATCGTCTTGAAATAGGCCGTCTTCGCATTGACGGTCTTGGGGTTCAGGTTGTCGAGGTTGTAGAGCGTGATCTTCGCCCCGGCTTCGGCCGTTCCCAGCACCATCGCTCCGTTGGTCTTGTAGGCATACGAGCCGACCAGGAAGAGGATTTTCGGGAAATAGGCCTTGATGAAATCCGTGCTGCCGGTTATCTCGTCGTAGGCTTCCAGGCACATGTGGCGCACCAGTTTGGCCATGGCGACCGACTGCTTGTAGCTGGCGGGTGTGAGGTAGTAGCCCATGCTCGACTCGATGTCCTCGAACCGGTATTTGAGCTGGATGTTGTAGGTTTCGACGTAGTTGCGCTTGAGCCAGCGGTCGAGGTCGTTCTGTTCGGTGGTCGTCGGCCGGACCACGCTGGTGGAATCCAGATCGTCGTTGTCCGAACAGGCTGTCAGCGCTGCGCAGAGCAGCGTGACGGAAAAGAGCAGATATATCAGATTCTTTTTCATACGCACTTTGGTTTGTTATTTTCTCGAGTTGGGGGTCAGGCCGGCGGCAATAACGTCGGCCGGGAGTTGCAGGGCGCGGCGCGGATCGGCCGTACCGTTCTCGTCGCTGATCTGATCGGTGATTTGCACGACGGTTTCGGCGTCTTCATCGAGCAGGTAGCGGTAGACCGTGATGCCGAAGCGACGGGTGTCGAACCACCGCATGCCTTCGTGGAGGAACTGGTAGCGGCGCATGAAGATGAGCGCCTGAAGCATGCTCTCCTGCGGGCCGCCCTCTTCGAGCGTGTTGTAGGGGGCCGCATGGAGCTTTTTCTTGGGATTGAGCGTCTGCGGGCTGCTGACCGAGGTCTTTCCGACGTAGAGTTCGGAGTAGTCGGGGTAGGTTTCCGTAGCCCATTTGATGATCGAAGCCTCCGTCATGGATTTGAACCCTGCCGAGAAGAGGTTCGCGGCGTAGAGGTTTATATCCTCCAGAGCCTTGTCGAGCGCCGTCGGGTCTTCGTTCATCTTCATAATATAGGCTTCGGCGCGGTTGAGCAACGCCTCCTCGGAGGTGAAGAGAACGGAAATCGCTTTGTTGAATCCGGTTCCGGCGACCGGGTCGGTGTATTGGAACACGCGCCATGTCCGGGGAAGAACGTATTTGCCCGATGAGGCAAGCACTGCATGCGGCGCTTTGAAAGTCACGCTGCTGCCCCACGGACCGCCTTTTTTCGGCTGAACGGTTTCATAGATTCCTTGCAGTTTGCCGTGCGAATAGCGGCCGGCGGTGGAGTACCAGTCGAAAAGCAGTCCGCTGTTCGATGTCGCGGCCTGGAGGAGGAAGTTGGCCGTGCTGGCCGAATTGACATATTCCTGATGCCTGCTGGTGCCGTTCGGCAGAGCGGCGATCGCACTGTAATCGCGCAGCAGCGACGACGGGTTGGAGGTCAGGGCCATCGTCGCGTATTTGATGGCATTGTCCCAGTCCTGCATGAACAGGTAGTAGCGCGAGGCGAAGCAGCAGGCGGCCTTGTAGTTGAAGTGGTATTTCGGAACCGAATAGGCCGTGTCGTCGATCAGGGGGATGCCCGCTTCGATGTCTTTGCCGATCATCTCGTAGACCTCCTGGAGCGTTCCGCGTTCGTACCTGGGGTTGAGGTCGGTTTCGGCGTGGTCCATATAGGGTATGCCCAGGCAGTTCCCGGCTGTTGCCGGGTTGTAGGGCATGCAGAACATGTTTGCCAGTACGAAATGGGAATAAGCCCGGCAAATCAGCGCTTCGCCTTTGCTGGCCTTGAGCCTCGTGGTGGTAGGCCCTCCCAGCTCCTCGATGGCCGAAAGCGCCTGGTTGGCGTTGGCGATGTTGTTGTAGTTCGAACTCCAGATGTTCCGCGGGGCGTCGTTGTTGCTGGTAACCTCTTCGGCCCATTCGTAGACATCCTGATAGAACTGGTTGTAATTCTTTGTGATGCCGTAGTCGCAGACGTTGTCCGAGGAGAGTTCCGCAACGAGCTGGTAGCTGCCTGCTCCGCTGATGTAGGCCGAGACGAGTATGTTGGCGATCTTCTCTTCGGAATCCAGCGTCGTGCGCAGATCGGGATTCTGATCCAGAAAATCGCTGCACGACATGAATGCCGGAATGACGATCGCTATGCCCAGTAAATATATGATGCTTTTTTTCATAGGAATCTTTTTAAGATAAATCAGATTTTACAGTCCGATTCGGATTGTGAGCGTGAACTGCCGCGGCACGGGGGCTGCGACGCCGCCGGTGTTGTAGAACTCGGGGTCCTGGCCGTTGAGCTTCTTGTCGGCGTAGATCAGGAAGAGGTTCGTGGCTTGCAGTTTGAGCGAAAGCGAAGAGAACCGCAGTTTCGAAATGAGTCTCTTCGGGAAGTCGTACGAAAGCGAAATCTCCTTCATGCGGATGAAGTCGCCCTTGGCGATGCGTGCCGTCGAGTAGTTGTAGGCGCTGTATCCGTACGAAATCGAGGAGTTCAGCTGGCGCTGGCGCTTCGAGGCGATGGCCGGGATGTTCGTGACGGCTTCGTCGCCGGAGACCATCCAGCGGTTCTTGAATTCCCGCGGCATGGCGTCGAGGTCCGAGTAAATGCTGCTGAAGACCGGGTTGAGCCGCACGACGTTGCCGAACGAGTAGGTCATAAAGACGTTCAGACGCCATCCCTTGTACTGGAACGTATTGCCGAAACTGCCCAGGTCGGTCGGGTCGACCGGTCCGGAGTAGACCAGATTCGTTTTCAGGTTGTTCTCGTTGCTGTCCTGGAAATTGAAGGAGCTGGAGCTGAGTTTGCCTTCCGTGTTGACCACGACCGGCAGTCCGACTTCGTTCAATCCTGCGAACTGGAACGAGAAGAGCGAGCGGGCGGGATACCCCTCCATCGTGAATCCGGTTCCCGAAACCAGCGTCATTGCGCGCGTGGAGGTTTCGAGTTTGGTCACTTCGTTGTGGATGTGCGAGTAGATGAAGTTGGTGGTCCAGCTGAAGTTCTTGGTCTGGACGTTCTTGGTCGAAAGGCTGATTTCGACGCCGTTCGATTTCATCTCCGCGACGTTGCCGTATTTGGAGATCTCGCCGCCGATACCCTGGGTCGTGACCGTGCCGATCAGGTCGAAGTTGTTGCGTTTGTACCAGTCGAAGGCCAGGTTGATCCGGTTGTTGACGAACCCGACGTCGAGTCCGAGGTTCAGCTCGTGCTTCTTCTCGTAGGTGAGCTGCGCATTTTCGAGGCTCGAAACCTTGAGGCCGGTTTCGGTATCGCCGCTGGTCGGGCGCCACGGGGTCGAGGCTTTGATGACGGCCAGCGAGTTGGTGACGTAAGACGGGCCGCGGTCGGCGGTCAGCGAGTAAGAGGCTTTGAGCGACAGGTGCGACAGGGCGGGCTGTACGTGGCTGAAGAACTTCTCCTCGTGGACGTTCCATGCCCCGGAGATATTCCACGTCGGCAGCCAGCGGGCTTTGCGGCTCTTGCCCATCTTGTTGGTCCCTTCGTAGCGGTAGGTTCCGTTGATGGTGTAGCGTCCCTTGTAAGAATAGGTTCCGTTGAAGAAGAAGGCCACTTCGCGATAGAACGAGTCGCCGATCGTGTAGTACTTGCTGCCGCTCTCCATGCCCTGCTTGAAGGCCAGGTAATCGTAGTAAGGCTCCATACCCATATCGTACTGGAGTCCCCAGCCGCGGAACCAGGTGTTGTGCCGGTCGATCTTGTTCACCGACATACCGCCGTAGAGGCTGATGATATGCGTGTTGTTGAACGTTTTGTTGTAGGTCGCCGACGCGCGGAAGTCGTACGAAAGCATTTTGTTGTCCGTGCGTTCGTAGATACCGCCCTTGGGCAGCACGGTCACCGGAACGGCGTAGGGGTTGTCCGGATCGGTGTAAAGGAACGGGTTGTTGTCCCGGACGGTGGTCGGTTCGACGGTCCGGTAAGCAACGGACTGGTTTGAGGACTCGGTGATGTTATGCTCCTGGATCGAGGCCTGGTATTTTACCGCGCCCAGGGCGCTCAAGTCGAGGCCCTCGACGGGCGACCACTTCAGTTCGGCCTGGAATTTGGTCTCGACGACCGAAAGGTCGATGTAGTTGTTGTCCAGTTCGTGCAGAATGTTGAAGCTCGCGTAGTTTCGCGTGTAGAATTCGTCGGGGTCGAGCGTGCGCGACGTATTGAGCGCATAGGAATAGGGGTTGATATCGAATTCGCGCTTCACTTCGCCCGTCACGTAGTTGGTTGCCGACGACAGCGTTCCCGGCGCCTTCTGCTTCCGGTAGGAGCCGTTGGAAATCAGGTTCAGCGACAGGTTTTTGAAGATGTTGTAGGTGGCGTTGATGTTGGCCGTGTAGCGTTCCACCTTGCTGGTCTTCGTCCAGCCCGGGTCGCTCATGGCGCTCAGCGACGCATAGTAGGACGATTTGTCGGTTCCGGACGTGAGGCTCACCGAGTGGGTGTGCATGACGTTGTTGTTGAACAGCTCGCTGAACCAGTTCGTGTTGCGGAACTCCGCCGCGCGCAGGTAATTCCCGATGCTCGCGTCGTCGTTTTGCAATTGTCCGGCCGCAATCATCTGGTACATCTTTCCGAATACGCCGCTTTCCGAATCGGTGATGGTTTCGGCGAGGTTGAGCCAGCCTTTTTTCTGCATGTCCATGTACACCGACATCTGGTCCTGCGAGTTCATAATGTTGAAATCCCGGTAGGACGGAATCATGCGGTAGGTGAATTCGCCGGTGTAGTTGATGGTGCTCACGCCGGCGCGGCCGCGTTTGGTGGTGATGACGATGACGCCCGCCATGGCGCGCGCTCCGTAGATGGAGGTGGCGGAGCCGTCTTTCAGAATGTTGAAGCTTTCGATGTCTTCGGCATTGAGTCCGGCGATGGCCGATGCGATGAGCGTCGTGGCGTCGCCCGAGGAGAGGTCGTCGGCGTCGATGTCGACGATGTCCTCCATGATGACGCCGTCCACCACCCACAGCGGCTTCGAACTGCCGTAAATTGATGTGGCGCCGCGCACGCGGATTTTCGGGGCGGTTCCGAACGTACCGGATACGTTCTGGACGGATACGCCGGCCGACCGGCCTTCCAGGCCGCGGCTGATGTCGGCCATACCGGCCAGTTTCACGTCGTCGGCAACCAGCTGGTCTGCGGCTCCCGTGAACAGCCGCTTGTCCATCTTGGTCATACCCGTCACCACGACGGCCTCTACGGCCTGGGCGTCGGGTTCGAGTTTTACCCGGATGTCGGGTGCAATGTCAACATCCTGGGTTTTGTAGCCTACATAAGAGATTTGGAGTTTCCCCCCCCCCCCCCTCCTTTCGGGACTCCTTGAAGTGCGAATTCTCCCTTGACATCGGTCGAAGTGCCGATTGTCGGGCGGTTCTTGACGACAACGGTCGCACCGATGACCGGTGCGTTGTTCTCATCGACGACGCGGCCTTTGACCGTCTGGGTCTGGGCCGAAGCTGCCGTCATACAGAAAACCGCCGATAGCGATAAGAGCAATTTTTTTATCATAGGCGAAAATTTAAATGGGTTTGGTACGAGGTTCGGGCCGGCTGCCTTTCCGATGGGCCGTCGGCTATCGGAAAAGGAACAGTGCGTTTGAATAAGCGTGCAGCGGGTGTGGGTAGGGATGCTGCGGGAGGATGCGAACGTAAGTGAGAGGGCGATACGGCGGATCAGCCGAAGAGCGGGTCGTTCGGATGCCGTTGCTTCCGGTATTTCGACCGGCGGAACTGGAATACGGAAAACGATGCGGAGACTGCCCGGAATGATTTCCCGGCTATCGTCCGATTTGGATGCGAATACCTCTGATGCCGAAACAAGTGCGTTTTCTTCATAGCATGCGGGTTTTATATATAGGTGTCGCAAATAAGCCTTTCGGGAAGCGGAAACTTTCGTCAGGGCTTCTACAAAAATATCGGAAAACGGCATTGTGCGAGTATATTTTCTTATAAAAGAAGTATGATTTCATATCATAGCGCCCAAGATCGCTCTTTGCCGCTCGCCGGAAAAGCCATCCGGCGTATCCGGGAAAAAGCCCTTGTACCAAGGGGAATCGGCGTTGTCGCTAAATGGGATATTTTGTTTTGAAATCCGGTTTTTTTGTATATATTTACATAGATATTCCGGTCTGTTTTTATCTAATTCGCCCTGCTATGTATTTCAGATGCGTATTCCTTCTCCTCGCGGTCGCGGTCGTCCGGAGTGCATTCCCGCAGAATATCCGCCGCATTACCCACCGCGACGGGCTGTCGAACAGTTCGATTCTGTCGCTGGCGCAGGATGCGGACGGGTATATCTGGGCGGGCAGTTGCGACGGACTGAATCTGTGGGACGGCAATTCCGCCCGGCATTTCCGGCTCTCGGGCAACCTGATTCAGGAGATCGTAGCCACGGACGACGGTTACCTCTGGGTGCGGACCAACTACGGTGTCGACCGCTTCGACACGCGCGACCGGCGGATCGAAATGCTTGCCGGATTCCAGCGGGTCTATAAATTCGCGGCCCGCAGCCGGGACGAGGCGTTTTTCCTGCATGGCAACAAGTTGTACGGATATGTGGCGTCGCAGGGTGCGTTCGAGCCGGTCGATGTCCGCGGGGAGGAGCTTAACGGGGTGCTGCGCATGTGCCTCGACGGCGACGGCGTATTGTGGCTGGTGCGTTCGGAGGATATTCGTTGTGCGCAGGTGGCCTATGACGCCGGCGGCAGGGCTTCGGTGGGGGAGTGGGAGCGGATGCCGCTGCCGGACGGGGTGGTGTTCACCCGTTACGACGGCGACCGGACGATCTTTTTCACCGACCGGAACGGCATGTTGTTCCGCTTCGACACCGGGCAGCGGCGGGCTTTCCCGATTTTCGACCTGCGGGAGGAGCTTGGACGGCGCGGCGCCCTTTCGTCGGTGATCAGCGACAAGGACGATTACGTGCTGGCCTTCGGGATGAGCGGCGTGCTGCGGCTCCGTTCGACCGATCCGATCGAGGGGCGTTACGAGTTGCAGGAGATCGACGTCAACTGCGGCGTTTTTGCGCTGCTGAAGGACTGTAACCAGGATATTGTCTGGATCGGAACCGACGGCAGCGGGTTGCTGCGGCAGGCGGTCGGGGAGGTCGCGATCCGTTCGGTCACCTACGAAACGCTGCCCTACCTGCTGACCAAACCGATCAAGGCGCTCCATGTCGACCCGGAGGGCGACCTCTGGATCGGGACCAAGAACGACGGCATCCTGCGCATCCGCGATTTCTACTCCCGGCGGACCTTTACGCGGGAGAATACCGACAGCTATACGGCCGCCGATTCGCCGCTGGGGAAAAATTCGGTCTATACGTTTGCCGGAAGCCGCCGCAATGTGCTGTGGATCGGCGGCGACGGCGGCGTGTGCTACTACTCGTACCGGCACAGGCGGATTTTCGAACTGCCGCGGAGCGGGGCGCTGCGGCGCATTCACGGGCTTTACGAGGACCGGGACGGGGTGCTGTGGGCTGCGAGCGTGGGCTACGGGGTCTGGCGCATCGAACTGTCCGGGAGCGCCGACGCGCCCGTCGCCGCGAATGTCGAACCGGTGGAGCTGGGACTCAAGGCGCGGAGCCGGAACTTCTTTTTCTCCGTTTGCGAGGAGTCCGATTCCACCCTCTGGTTCTGCAACCACGGTATCGGCGTCGTACACTATAACAGGCGCACCCGGGAGGGCTGGACCGTCGGGTTCGACCCCCGCCGGGGGCTGGCCGTGAACGACGTGACGGCGGGCGTGTGCCGTTCGGACGGCTCGTCGTGGTTCGGGACCGGCTGCGGCCTGGTGCGTTACGATCCGGCGGGCGGCGGCGCGGAACCCGATTACAGCAACGACCAGCTGCGCTGCGGGGTGATCCACGGCCTGCTGGTCGATTCGCTCGACAACATCTGGGTCGGGACCAATGCCGGCATCGTGCGCTACGACCCGGCGACGAACCGTTCGGTGGTTTACGGCGCTTCGTACGGACTTGACGTGGTCGAGTTCAGCGACGGAGCCTATTTTTACGACCGGGAGCGGGGAAAACTGCTTTTCGGAGGGATCAACGGCTTCGTGGTCATCTCCGACAGCGGGGATTTCGAAGCGGCCTCCTACATGCCGCCCATCCGGTTCCGCGAGGTGAGGGCCAACGGCGAGTCGTACGATGTCGGGACGCTGATGCGCCGGGGGCGGATGGTGCTGCGGCATCATCAGAATGCTTTCAGTCTTTCGATCGCGGCGCTGGATTACGTCAACGGCAGCAATTATTCCTATTTTTACAATATCGAGGGACTGGACGGCGACTGGCATGACAATTACCACAGCAACACGCTGGCTTTCGCTGCGTTTCCCACGGGCCGCTATGCGCTCGGGGTGCGCTACCGGAACAATACGACCGGGGAGTGGAGTCCCGTCAGCCGCCTGCCGATCCGCGTGCTGGCTCCGCCCTACGCCTCGACCTGGGCCTGGATCGGGTATCTCGCCGCAACGCTGGGCGTCGTTATCGGCGTGTCGGGATACCTGATCCGCCGCCGCCGGCTCCGGGCGCGGCTCCGGCAGTCGCTCTACGAACAGCGGCAGCGGGAACTGGTCTATGAGTCGTGCATCTGGTCGTTCTCCAACCTGACCAACGAACTCTCGATCCCCGTGACGCTGATAAACGGTCCCTGCCAGCAGATCATGGGCTGCAAGTCGGCCGACGCATTCGTCCGCCGGCAGGCGGAACTGATCCGGCACAACGCGCAGAAGATCAACGATCTGATCTATATGCTCAACGAATTCCAGTCGACCGATCCCGTCGACGGTTCGGACGATATCGAGATGTTGGACGTTTCGCGCACGGCCGGCGGCATCGCGCAGACATTCGCCGATTATGCCGGGGAGAACCGTATCGCCTACCGGACGGCCGTAGGCAGCGGCGTGCTGTTCCCTTCGGTGCGCAATATCCTGATGATGATCTTCAATATCCTGCTGTCCAATGCGTTCCGCCGAACGGAGCCGGACGGCGAGGTGAGCGTTTCGGTCGGGACCTGCTCCGTGCCGCGTCCGGACGGGGCGGCTTCCGGCGCCGGGGAGGAGACTTCCGGCGCAGCGGAACGGCTTCGGATCGAGGTCTCGAACCGGGGCGTGGAACTCGACGCCGGGCAGATCGAACTGATTTTCGACCGCTACAAACTGTTCAACCACCTGGGGGCGTTGAGCCGCCAGGGCGTGTCGCTGAAGGAAGACCTGGAGCTGACGATCTGCTACAACCTCGTGACCAAACTCCAGGGCGAATTCCGGGTGGAGAGCCGCGACGGGCTGACGACCTTTACGCTGTCGCTGCCGCGGCTCGAGATCACCCGTGCGGCACGGTCCGCCGCACAGCCCGACATCGCTCCCGGACGGCGGTTCAGCCTGCCCGTGCCGGTTCCCGAAGCCTCCGTGATGACGTTCGGCGACATGCTCCCGACGATGCTCGTCATCAACGAGGACCGGGATATGGCCGATTTCATCGCCGGTCTGTTCAGCGGCGGCTACAACGTGCGGATCGTCTCCGACCTGAAATGCCCGCAGGAGAAACTGGCCGAAGCGCAGCCGCAGATCATCATCTGCGGGACGGTGTCGCTCAATGCGGCGATGATCGGCCTGATCCGCAGCATCCGGGAAACCAAGCAGCTGATGCAGGTCCCGATTATCCTGTTGACGGCGGTTTCCCGTACGGACGTGAAGGTCGAGGGGCTGGAACTGGGCGTGGACATCTGCCTGAAGATACCCTTCGACATTACCCATTTGCAGAGTGTCGTCGACCAGCTGCTGCGCCGTTACGAATCGCTGAAAAGCTACGGACGCTCGGTTTACAGCGCCTTCGACCTCACGCAGGGGCGGTTGCTGCACAAGGACGACAAGGCGTTTCTGGAGCGGATGCTCGACATCATCAACCGGAACATTCTCGATCCGGGGTTCTCGACGCAGTTCATCGCCCGGGAACTCGGCATGAGTCTCTGCAATTTCTACCGGCGGCTGGGGACGATCACCGGCCAGACCCCGGCGGGAATCATCCGGGAGTACCGGCTGAACCTGGCCGAGCAGTTGCTGGTGACCACGCGGCTCTCGATCGACGAGATTATCTACAAGTCGGGGTTCGCCAACCGCAGTACCTTTTTCCGGGGATTCATCGCCCGGTTCGGGGCGACGCCGAAGGTCTATCGCGAGCGGAAGATTGAGGAGGCGCTGCGGGAAAAGGACGCCCGGGCGGAGGAATCGGACCGGGCGGAGGAATCGGACCGGGCGTAAGCGAAGCCCTCGGCGGCGCGGGTGCCGGGTGTGGGTGCCGGGTGCGGGCGAAAGCGGGCGGCAGCCGTTGCCGGGACCGTTTCTGTGGATGTTTTCGGGCGGTTGCTGCTGCGGCGGTGCGGGCGGAACGGTTCGTGCGCAGTCGTTTTCCGGTGTCCGGATCGTGTGCCTGCGTTCCGGATTTTGCCGATTTCCAGGCCGGAAGGAGGATTTTTCCCGGAAAATCGTTATTTTTGCCTCCAGAGCTTCCGTGTACGGTTCGTCCGAGCGGAAACGATGATCACTTTATAACTTTATCGAGATGAAAATTGCTATTGTGGGCGTCAGCGGTGCTGTGGGCCAGGAGTTTTTGCGGATTTTGGAGGAGCGCCGGCTCCCGATCGACGAACTGGTGCTGTTCGGTTCGCAGCGCAGCGCGGGCCGTACCTATAAATTCCGCGGGGAGGAGCTTACCGTCAAACTGCTGCAACACAACGACGATTTCAAGGGAATCGACTTCGCCCTGACATCGGCCGGAGCGGGTACGTCGAAGGAGTTCGCCGAGACGATCACCCGGCACGGGACCGTTATGATTGATAATTCGAGCGCTTTCCGCATGGATGCCGACGTGCCCCTCGTCGTGCCGGAGGTCAACCCCGGGGATGCGAAGAACGCGCCCCGCCGCATCATCGCCAATCCCAACTGCACGACGATCCAGATGGTTGTGGCGCTGAAGGCGATCGAAGACGTGTCGCATATCCGCCGCGTGCATGTGTCGACGTACCAGTCGGCCAGCGGCGCCGGGGCGGCCGCCATGGCGGAACTGGAGACGCAGTATGCCGAACTGGGCGCGGGCAAGGAACCGACGGTGGCGAAATTCGCCTTCCAGCTGGCCTACAACGTGATTCCGCATATCGACGTCTTTACCGACAACGACTATACGAAGGAGGAGATGAAGATGTTCCACGAGACGCGCAAGATCATGCATTCGGACATCGCCGTGTCGGCGACCTGCGTGCGCGTCCCGGTGATGCGCGCCCATTCGGAGAGCGTGTGGCTCGAAACCGAGCGTCCCGTCTCCGTGCCCGAAGCCCGCGAAGCCTTCTCGAAGGCCGAAGGCGTGGTGCTGATGGACGATCCCGCCGGCAAGGTCTACCCCATGCCGCTCTTCATAGCCGGCAAGGACCCCGTGTACGTGGGGCGTATCCGCAAGGACCTGACGTGCGACAACGGCCTGGCGTTCTGGTGCGTGAGCGACCAGATCAAGAAGGGTGCGGCGCTCAATGCCGTGCAGATCCTCGAAACGCTGATTTAGCTTTCGGCCGGCGGCTGTCCGGGAGTTGCTTCGGGCGGAAAGCCGACTGAAGAACTGACGGCCTGCGCTGCCGATGACCGCATTGATTGCGGTTTGCGCGTAGAGCGGCGGTTTTGTCGCAAGAACAGGCCCGGGACGAAATCCCGGGCCTGCTCTGTATCGGGAAATCCGGATAAAGCAGGTCGCTTACCCGATTAAGCGGGGGTGGGCATGTGCGCGAAACAGAGGATAATTGCGACCTTTCGGAACAAATCCCATACTGTTATGATCACTTCCGTAAAGGTAAAATTCCGCGCATCGCGCGTATCCGGCAAGGCCGGAACCATCTACTATCAGTTGACCCATCTCCGCCGGACCCGCTGCATTACGACCGGCATCCGTTTGATGCCCGGCGAGTGGGACGCTTCGGCGCAGCGGGCCGTCTCTCCGGAGCCGGGCCGCGTTCCGGTCTGGCAGTGTCGCATAGAGTGCGACGTGGACCGGCTGCACCGGATCATCCGCGACCTGGGCCGCGAGGGGCGGCCCTATACGGTCGAAGAGGTTGCCGACCGCTTCTGCGCACAGTCCTGCGGCGTGGGCGTGACGGCGTTCATGCGCGAGCAGATCGCGCAGCTGACAGCCGACAACCGGCTGGGCACGGCCCGCAACTACACGCGCACGCTCCGCAGTTTTTCGGGTTTTCTCGGCGGCGGCGAACTGCCTTTCGCCGCGTTCACCGAGCGGTTGGTCGAGGAGTACAACGCTTACCTGCTGCGCCGCGGGGTCGTCCGGAACACCGTGTCGTTCTACATGC
>ULTY01060991.1_pt1 | contig 16845 bp, 30 predicted proteins | sample 1958021 | NCBI WGS metagenome assembly ULTY01 (sample SAMEA4835746, study PRJEB28245) | human gut metagenome | biome: gut microbiome; material: fecal sample | place: Denmark | collected 2008 | reverse complement strand
GCCTTTCTTGATTATGCGGGTATATCCGCCGCCCGTGCCCTTCTCTTCCTTGCGCTGAGCGTATTTAGGCGCCAGCTCGCGGAAAAGCTTTTCTACCACGGGGTTATTGACTTCCTTGAGCCTCTGCTTATAAAGCAGCTTGCTCTCTCCCTCCATCCGCTTTTCAGGCACGTTATAAAGATATGCCATAAGCTGACGGCGGGTATGCAGCTTTTCGGGAGTATCCGTCTTAAAAGTCTCTTCCACAAGCTGCTTCTTTTCATTGCGGACCTGTTTGGTCACTTCCACCTCGCCGGCATAATCGCGCATGGCAAGGGTTATAAGCTTCTCGGTTATTTTACGGACCTCCTTGGCGCGGGCCTCGGTGGTCTCTATACGCCCGTTAGCAATCAGAGCGGTGCACAGCCCGCGAAGGACCGCGTTTCTCTGGTCGCTGGGACGGTTAAGCTTTCTGTTACCAGGCATTTTCTGCTCCTTTTCTCCGGCATATCTCCATATTCATACTGCCCTGCCGCCCATTGCCGGCTGAACGCCAGGAATTATAACCGCTTATTCGTCGCCCTTTTTCAGGGACAGGCCAAGGGAGGCAAGCCTCTGGCGCACTTCTTCAAGGGATTTTCTGCCCAGATTGCGCACCTTCATCATGTCCACCTCGTCCCGCTGTATAAGCTCGTCTACGGTATTGATACCGGCGCGCTTAAGACAGTTATATGACCTCACGGATAAATCCAGCTCGTCTATAGTCATCTCCAGGACTTTGGTTTTCTTCTCCTCTTCCTTTTCCACCATCATTTCCAGGCCGCCTACGTTGTCCACCAGATTAATGAACAGCGCCAGGTAGTCGTTCATGATTTTGGCAGCCAGGCTGACCGCTTCCTTGGGATTAATGGAGCCGTTAGTCCATACGTCCAATACAAGCCTGTCATAATCCGAGCTGCGGCCCACGCGCGCAGTCTCCACAGCGTAATTCACCTTTGTGATAGGCGTATAAATGGAGTCCACCGCAATTGTGTCTATGGTCATATCCTCCGTCTTGTTCTTATCCGCTCCCACATAGCCTATGCCTTTGGCAAACACCAAATCCATATTAAGGGAAGCGCCCTCGCTCAAAGTGGCGATATGATGCTCGGTATTTATAATCTCCAGGCTGGAATCTCCCGTTATGCTTCCCGCCGTAATCTCGCAGGGGCCTTTAGCGCGTATGCTGGCCGTAACGGGAGTATCCGAATGCAGCTTTGCCGAAATACCCTTGATATTGAGAACTATCTCGGTAACGTCCTCCGAGACTCCCTCTATTGTGGAGAATTCATGCAACACTCCGTCTATCCGCACGCTGGTAACGGCCACGCCGGGCAGAGAAGAAAGCAGGATACGGCGAAGAGAGTTGCCTATGGTATTGCCAAAGCCTCTCTGCAGGGGCTCCACTACAATCTGCGCATAGCGGTTGTCCGGGCTGAGCTGTCTGCATTCTATCATGGGCTTTTCTATTTCTATCATTTTTTACGGAACCCTCCTTTATGTTCAATGAGGGCGATGCCTCATTATTTAGAGTACAGCTCGACAATAAGGTGTTCGGCAATCTGCAGGTCGATTTCCTCGCGCTTGGGTATGCTGACCACCGTACCGGTAAGATTGGCGCTGTCCAGGCTCAGCCATTGGGGAATGAGCCTGCCCGTGCCCTCGCGGAGCACCTTGAACTGCTCTTTTTCCGCGCTCTTAGGACATATGCTTATAACGTCCCCCGCCTTAACTATATAGGAGGGAATGTCCACCCGCTTGCCGTTTACCTGAATGTGCCCGTGATTAACAACCTGACGGGCCTGAGGACGGCTTGCGCCGAATCCCAGACGGTATACGACGTTATCCAGCCTGCATTCAAGCAGAGCCAGCATATTTTCGCCCGTAACGCCCTTGGAATGCTCGGCCGCCTCAAAATATTTGCGGAACTGCCTCTCCAGCACCCCGTAAGTCCTCTTAGCCTTCTGCTTCTCGCGGAGCTGGAGGCCATATTCCCCTACCTTGCCGCGGCGGCCCGCGCCATGCTGGCCGGGTATGGTTCCGCGCTTGGTAACGGGGCATTTTTCACTATAACAGCGGCTGCCCTTCAGAAACAGCTTCTGATTCTCTCTGCGGCACTGACGGCAGACGGCGTCTGTATATCTAGCCATAATTTATATATCCTCCTATCCTTTATACTCTTCTGCGCTTGGGAGGACGGCAGCCGTTATGAGGGATGGGTGTAACATCCTTAATCATGCTGATTTCCAGTCCTGCGGCCTGCAGCGCTCTGATTGCAGCCTCGCGCCCCGAACCGGGGCCCTTAACATATACCTCTACCGTTCTGAGCCCGTGCTCCATAGCGGCCTTGGCCGCCGTCTCGGACGCCATCTGCGCCGCGAAGGGCGTGCTCTTCTTGGAGCCGCGGAATCCCAGGCCTCCGGCGCTCGCCCAGCTTATGGCGTTTCCGGCGGTATCGGTTATGGTGACTATAGTATTATTAAAGGACGAGCAGATATGGGCCGCGCCCCTCTCGATATTCTTCTTTTCAACGCGGCGGCGCACGCCTCTCTTAACATTAGGCTTTGCCATTTATTCAAACCTCCCCTTACTTTTTCTTCTTGCCCGCAACAATCTTCTTGGGGCCCTTGCGGGTACGCGCGTTCTGCTTTGTGCTCTGCCCGCGCACAGGCAAGCCCTTGCGGTGACGTATACCTCTGTAACAGCCTATTTCTATAAGCCGCTTAATATTAAGAGATACCTCGCGGCGCAAATCGCCTTCCACCTTGAGGTTCTTATCTATATAATCCCTAAGCCTGTTTACCTCGTCGTCGGTAAGATCGCGCACTCTTGTATCAGGATTCACTCCTGTAGCGGCGAGGATTTCCTTAGAACGGGCAGGCCCTATGCCATAAATGCTTCTGATTCCCACTTCTATGCGTTTCTCTCTGGGAAGGTCTATTCCGGCAATACGTGCCATTTAGGTTCCACCTCCGTAAAATTTTTAAAAATATATAAAATCCCTATGCGGGCAAGCGAAATAAACCGCTCAGCCGCGCCCGCGGGGGACCTGATTTTCTAAGCTGGGGGGAATTCCGGAATATATAACGCGCGCGCTGAAAAAGGCGCGCCCTTTCCGGGATATTCCCGCAGCGCCCCGCCCCTGAAACGGGGAATTTTATTCAGCCCTGTCTCTGCTTATGGCTCTTATCGGCAGGGCATATAACCATAACCTTGCCTTTTCTCTTTATAACCTTGCATTTGTCACACATGGGCTTAACGCTTGGCCTTACCTTCATCTTTAATTCCTCCTTAAAATTCCTGCCGAAAAGCCGCCGGCAGCATTCTGAATAAAAGCGGAAACCCGCTCAGCCTTTGCTTCTCCAAATTATGCGCCCTTTAGTCAGGTCATAGGGGGAGATTTCCACCGTAACATGGTCTCCGGGCAGCACCTGTATGTTATGCATACGCAATTTCCCGGCCAGATGGGCCTGTATGCAATGCCCGTTCTCCAGCTTAACCTGGAACACCGCGTTGCGCATGCTTTCCTCCACTACGCCCTCCAGCTCCATTACATCTTCCTTTGCCATCGGCTCACTCCTGTTTTTGTTTGATATTAAAGCCCAAGGCCTCAATAGCGCTCTTCAGCTCGCTGTCAAAGACCTTGCTGCCCGCCTGAAGCTTGGCCTTTACAGCCGGCAGTTCCTGCGGACACAGCTCTAAATGCTTTAACTTCTTCTTCTTGGGCGCGTTTAATTTGCGCACGGCTCCGTCCGAGATATAAACGTAATTCTCTTCAGGAAAGCCTGTTATTATAAAATACCGGCCCGCGTCGCGGCCCTGGCGGGAACGCACCAGCCGGCCAATCTGAAAATTCTCTTCCTTCAAAGCAACCTCCGCAAGCCTTAGATTGAAACATCGGGAGCAGTCAGAATTACCGGAGCGCCGTCTATTATGGCTACGGTATTCTCATAGTGAGCGGCATAGGAGCCGTCCGAGGTCACAGTAGTCCATCCGTCCTCCAGAATCTTAACGTCTCCGCTGCCCAAAGTAATCATGGGCTCAATGGCCAGAGTCATGCCCTCCTGAATGCGCAGCCCTCTTCCCGGCCTGCCGTAATTGGGAATGGCCGGATCCTCATGCAGCTCAAACCCCACGCCGTGCCCGGTGAAATCCCGGACTATACCGTAACCGAAAGGCTTTATATATTCTTCCACAGCATGGGATATATCTGATATGCGCCTGCCCGCGCGCGCCTGAAGCATGCCCTCAAAAAAGGAACGTTCAGTCGCCTCAATAAGCGCCCGCGCCTGAGAGGAGGCCTCGCCCACAGCGTAAGTGCGGGCTGCGTCCGTATGAAAGCCTTTATAATATACGCCTGCGTCCAGGGAAACTATATCTCCCTTTTTAAGCACGCGGTCGGAGGGAATGCCGTGAATTACCTCTTGGTTAATGGATATGCATACTCCCGCCGGAAAGCCGCCGTAACCCTTAAAGCCGGGAACGGCGCCGTTTTTTATTATAAAGCATTCGGCCGATTTGTTCAAGTCTTTTGTGCTGATTCCGGGGCGGATTTCGCTCTTTAAAAGCTCTAAAGTCTCAAAAAGCAGCCTGCCCCCCTCAGCCATAGCGCGAATATTGCTCAGGCTCTTGATATAAAGCATTATTCCTTTCTCAAACCCTCCACTATATCTCCGCAAACCTTTTCTATGGATTGATTGCCGTCAATGGTGAGCAGCTTGCCCAACTGCCCGTAAAAGGCTATTAAAGGAGCTGTCTGGCTGTTATATACCTCCAGGCGCTTGCGTATGGTCTCGGGCACGTCGTCCGGACGGACGGTCAGCTTTACTCCGCAGACCGGGCATAATTCTGAAGGAACTGCGGAAACATGATAAGTGCCCGCGCAATTGGGGCAGGCCCTGCGCCCCGCCAGCCTGCTGACTAATATATCCTGGTCTATATCCACGTTTACAGCCATATCAGGCGGAGCAACGCTCTCTAAGGATTCAGCCTGATAAAGATTGCGCGGAAAGCCGTCCAAAAGATAGCCTTTAAGGCAATCCTCCCGCTTAAGACGCTCCTTAACAAGAGAAATGGTCAAATCGTCGGGCACAAGCGCGCCCGCGTCTATAATCAATTTAACTTCCTTGCCTATGGGCGTGCCTCTTTTTATGTTGTCCCGGAAAATGTCTCCCGTGGATATGTGGGGTATATCGTAGAGCCCGGCCAGCAGCGAGGCTTGAGTGCCCTTGCCCGCGCCGGGAGCTCCCAGCATAATAAGCTTCATAAACTATCCTTTCAGTCAGATTATAATTCCGCCCGCTTTCACGCGCGCGCCCAGCCGCCCGGCAAAACGTTCCAGGCCTTCGAACAAAACGCCCAAGCCGCCCGGCAAAGCGCCGCGGGGAATTCCAGGCGAAAACCGCATAAAGCCCGCGGACTCAAAAAGCGCCCCGCGCGCGCATGCGCGCGCACGCCTTTCGGGCCCGCAAGCGATTATTTATCCAAAAAACCCTTATAATGATTCATTACCAGCTGCGCCTCAAGCTGCTTGGTCACTTCTATGGAAACGCTGGTAAGTATTAATAATCCGGTGGAAGAGAAAGTCAGCGCCAGATTAAGTATGGGCGCGCTGTTCTCCATATTTCCCAGAATAGCGCTTATAATCATGGGCAGCACGGCTATTCCGGCCAGGAACAAGCCCGCAAAGAGAGTAAGCCGGCGGTTAATTTTCTTTAAGTAATCGCTGGTCGGCTTGCCCGGACGTATGCCCTGGATAAATCCGCCGTATTTCTGGATGTCGTTGGCCGTCTCCTCCGGATTAAAGGAAATGGAGGCGTAGAAATAGGCGAAGAATAATACCAGCACTACGCTCAGCACGGCGTAAAGAGGCGTGCCCGCGCCCAGCCAGTTATCATACCATACGACATGGGGCCAGAACATCTTAATGATTATGTTGGGGAAAGCCAGGAAGCTCATGGCGAAAATCAAGGGAAGCACGCCCGCGCCATTGGGCTTCATGGGAATGTATGTGCTCTGTCCGCCGTATACCTTGCGGCCTGAAATGCGCTTGGCATATTGAACGGGTATCCTTCTCTCGCCCAGGTCCACGCGCACTATGATTACCACCAGCGCCGCCACGGCCAGAATTATAACGGGCAGAATCCACCAAAGAGCGGCGTTTCCTTCCCTGGCCTGCGCGGCCGCCTGCTGAACGTAAGCAATAACAGTAGAGGGCAGGCGCGCGATAATGCCTATGAAAATCAACATGGATATACCGTTGCCTATGCCGTTTTCCGTTATGCGCTCGCCCATCCAAATGGCAAGAGCCGAGCCCGCCGTAAGAGTCAGGCCTATGATTACATAAACCAGGAACAGATTATCTCTGAAAGTGGAAACAATCGCGCTCGAGCCAAAGGACATGCATATGCCCACGGCCTGCACGAAGGCCAGAATTATGCCCAAATAACGGGTGTACTGAGTTATCTTCTTGCGTCCCTCAGGGCCTTCCTTGGAAAGCTGCTCCAAACGGGGAATAACCACCGTCAGAAGCTGAAGGATAATGGAAGCGTTAATATAAGGAGTGATGCCCATGGCCATAAAGGTATAGCCCGAAAGGGAACCGCCCGTAATTATATCTATAACGCCCCAGCCAGAATTGGCTCCCACCGCTTGCTTTATGGCCGACTGGTCAATAAAGGGAGTGGGGATGTAGGTGCATAGTCTGAAGAGCAGGAGCATCATTATGGTATAAAGCAGCTTCCTGCGCAAATCCTTAACCCGCCATGCGTTCCTGAGTACCTCAAACATTATTCAATCACCTCTGCCTTTCCTCCGTTAGCCTCTATTTTTGCTTGGGCTGTGGAGGTAAAGCCAGCAGCCTTGACCGTGAGGCTCTTAGTAAGCTCGCCGTTGCCAAGGATTTTAATGCCATCTTTTTCTACTTTACGCACAATACCTGCCGCCACCAATAATTCGGGAGTGACAGTCGTGCCGTTGTCAAACCCATCCAGGGCGCTTACGTTGATTTGAGTGTATACCTTCTTGAAGCGGTTGTTAAAGCCGCGCTTGGGAATGCGGCGAATCAGCGGATGCTGACCGCCCTCAAAGCCGGGGCGTACTCCGCCGCCGCTGCGGGCATTCTGCCCTTTATGGCCTTTGCCCGAGGTCTTGCCCAGGCCTGAACCAACACCGCGGCCCAAACGCTTGGGAGCCTTTACCGAACCGGGCTGTGGCTGCAACTCATGAAGCTTCATTTCATCTCATACCTTTCTGTCCGCCCTTACGGGCCTAGATTTTTAGGAGGATTAAATCAATCCTCTACTTCCTCCACGCCCACAAGATGCTTAACCTTGAAAATCATGCCGCGCATGGCGGGATTATCCTGCTTAACGACTGTGGAGCGGATTTTTCTGAGCCCAAGCGCCTTAACGGTCGCTACTTGGTCGGGCTTGCATCCAATAGTACTCTTTAAAAGGGTTACTTTCAGTTTCATAAAATCATACCTTTCCTTATGGAAATAGGGTTTAAATTCCTGCGCGCTCAGCGCGCCGCCTGCGGCCCTAATCAATTCAGGCTCAGACGCCTTCGGGGGCATACCCGCGGCCCATAACCGGGAAACGGGCCCTGCGCCCAAAATGCGTTTGCCTTAAAAACCGAAGCCCGCGCCTGAATTCAGCTTCGCACTCAAAAAATATCTTGCGCTGAAAAATTATCTTGCGCTGAAAAACATATCTCCCGCTGAAAAATCAGCCGGCACCTAAAACCGGCCCCGCGCTGAGAAAATCTGCGGACTTCTAAAGCCGGCCCCGGGCCCAAAGAATCTGCTGACTCCTAAAGACAGCCGCGCGCCCAAAAACATATCCCGCGCTGGGAAAATCAGCTCCGCGCCTGAAGCCGGCTTTGCGCTGAAAACGCATTCAGAACTGAAAACCAGCCGGCGCCGGGAAGCGCAATTGGCACCCAAAACCCAAACTCACGCTGATAACCGGGCTTTATAAATCAAACCGCCCGCTCAGCCCAAAATCTCTTCTACAGCCTTGCCGCGCAGGCGCGCATATTCCTCGGCCGTCTTAAGAGAAGCCAGGCCGGCCAAAGTGGCCTTAACGCAGTTGGCCGGATTGTTGGAGCCAAGGCTCTTGGTGCGGATATCCTTTACGCCGGCCAGCTCCAGCACGGCGCGCACGCTTCCGCCCGATATAACGCCCGTACCTTCAGGCGCGGGCATGAGAAGCACCTGTCCCCGTCCGAATTTGCCTATGGTCTCATGAGGAATGGTAGTGCCCACAACCGGAACGGTAATCAAATTCTTCTTGGCATCCTCCGTGGCCTTGCGAATGGCCTCGGGCACTTCCAGCGCCTTGCCGCTGCCTACGCCAACATGTCCGTTGCCGTCCCCGACTACAACCAGCGCGGCCATGCGCATGTTGCGGCCGCCCTTAACAGTCTTGGCGACGCGGTTAATGCAAACCAGCTTTTCCTTTAAATCAAGCGTCTTGGGCTCAATTTTATTCTGCATTTTATAAAATCCTCCTTTTAGAACTCCAGGCCCGCTTCGCGCGCGCTCTCAGCCAGAGCCGCGACACGGCCGGTATAGAGGTAGCCCCCTCTGTCAAAAACAACCTGCTTGATGCCCTTTTCCTGGGCGCGCTGGGCGACGATCTTTCCTATAAGCTGCGCTGCCTGAGTCTTGGTCATATCCTGTACCTGAGAAGCGATTTCCTTCTCAACGGTGGAGGCGGCGGCAAGAGTATGTCCGGCGGCGTCGTCTATTACCTGAGTATAAATATGATTGAGGCTGCGATAAACATTCAGCCTGGGCCTGTCGGCCGTACCCGAAATCTTTTTGCGCACGCGCGCATGACGCGCAAGGCGGTCAAGATTCTTGTCCTTCTTGTTAATCATTTAACTTGCCTCTCCTTTCTTACTTCTTACCCGTCTTTCCTTCTTTAAGCGGGACATATTCGCCCTCATAGCGAATGCCCTTGCCATGATATACCTCAGGCTTGCGCACGCCGCGCACGTCGGCGGCGAACTGCCCGACCTTCTGCTTATTAATGCCCTTAATAACAATTTTATTCTGCGCGGGAACTTCTATGGTGATATCGGCGTTCTCCTCTATCTCCACAGGATGGGAATAGCCCACGCTGAGCACCAGCTTCTTGCCCTGCTTGGCGGCGCGGTAACCCACGCCCTGAATTTCCAGCGTTTTTTCATAGCCGCTGGTTACGCCCGTAACCATGTTGTTTATAAGGGTGCGGCTGAGCCCGTGCAGAGAGCGCTGAAGCTTAGCGTCTCCCTTGCGCTCTATAAGAAGCTGTCCGTTCTCCTGCTTAATCTCTATTTCCTTGCTTATGCTCTCGGTAAGAGTGCCCTTGGGCCCCTTCACGGTTACGTTGTTGTCTGCGTCAACCGTTACGGTCACCCCGGCGGGAACAATTACAGGGAGCTTACCTATTCTTGACATAATAAATTACCTCCGAATTTTTCCGCCGTTACCAGACATAAGCGAGCACTTCGCCGCCTACGCCCAGCTTACGGGCTTGACTGTCCGTCATAACTCCCTTGCTGGTGGAAACAAGGGCTATGCCCATGCCGCCCAGCACTTTAGGAAGCTCCTCGCATCTGGCGTACACTCTCAAGCCGGGAGTGCTTATGCGCCTGAGGCCAGAAATAACCCGTTCCTTGCCGGCGCCGTATTTAAGAGTCAGCCTCAGAGTGCCCTGAACGCCGTTCTCTATAACCTCAACGCCTTTTATAAAGCCCTCGCTGAGCAGAATCTGCGCAACGGCCTTTTTCATATTGGAAGCGGGCACGTCTACCGTCTCGTGCTTTGCTACCAGAGCGTTCCTGATTCTGGTGAGCATATCCGCGATAGGATCTGTAACTACCATTTTAGATTTCCTCCTCTCAAATCATTAACGCTCTTACCAGCTCGCCTTGCGCACGCCGGGTATCTGGCCGCGGTAGGCCAATTCCCTGAAGCAGATGCGGCAGATGCCGTATTTGCGCAGCACAGCGTGAGGCCGTCCGCAGATGCGGCAGCGGGTATAGGCCCTGGTGGAATACTTGGGAGTCCTCTGCTGCTTGTTTATCATGCTTTTCTTAGCCATTATTTAAACTCCTCCCTCTCTTAAGCGCTGAAGGGCATGCCCATGAGGCGAAGGAGCTCCTTGGCTTCCTCGTCCGTCTCTGCCGTGGTGACAAAGATTATATCCATGCCTCTTATCTGGTCAATTTTATCATATTCTATTTCGGGGAATATAAGCTGCTCCTTTATGCCCAGAGCATAATTGCCCCTGCCGTCAAAGCCCTTGGGGGAAACTCCGTGGAAATCGCGGATGCGGGGTATGCATATATTAACCAGCTTATCGGCAAATTCATACATGCGCTCGCCGCGCAGCGTAACTTTGGCGCCTATATTCATGCCCTGGCGCACCTTAAAATTAGCTACCGACTTCTTAGCCTTGGTAATTAAAGGCTTCTGGCCCGCAATCAGCGCAAGCTCGGAAACGGCGGCTTCAAATTTCTTGGAATCATCCTTAACATTGCCCAGACCCATATTGATTACTATCTTATCCAGCTTAGGCACCTGCATGATGTTCTTATAGCCGAACTTCTGCTGCATGGCCCCGGCAATTTCGGATTTATAACGATCCTTTAATCTTGCCATTTGAATCTAATCCTCCCTTTCCTTACTTATCCAGGGACGCGCCGCATACGGCGCCGTTCACCTTTTTCTTGCAGACGCGTACTTTTACGGCCTTGTCCCCCTGCTTTTCCACGCGGTAGCCAACCCTGGTGGGCTGTCCGCACTTGGGGCAGATAACCATTGCGTTTGAAGCGTCTATGGGAGCTTCCTTTTTAATTCTGCCCCCAGGCTGGCCCGCCTTGCGGGGCTTCGTATGACGGGTAACGACGTTTACGTCCTTAACAAGTATCCTGTTCTCCTTGGGATAGCAGGCGAGCACCTCATGCTCGTGAGTCTCTTTATTATCGGCGCGGTATTTGTCCTTGCCTGTGATAATTCTGACTTTATCGCCCTTTTTAATCTTCATCTTCTGGCGCCTCCTTATAAGACTTCGGGAGCCAGCGAGATAATCTTCATATAATCCTTATCGCGCAGCTCGCGGGCTATGGGCCCGAAAATACGGGTGCCCCTGGGCATTTTCTGGTCGTTTATAATAACGGCCGCGTTGTCGTCAAAACGAATGTACGTCCCGTCGGGGCGGCGCTTGGCCTTGGTCGTGCGCACTATAACCGCCTTGACCACGTCTCCCTTTTTGACTACGCCGCCCGGAGCGGCGCTTTTTACCGACGCGACAATGGTGTCTCCTATGCCGCCGTGACGCCTGAACGAGCCGCCCAGCACACGGATGCACATGATTTCCTTAGCGCCTGTGTTATCGGCAACCTGCAATCTTGTCTGAGGTTGAATCATAATTATTGCCTCCTTCCGGTAGCGGCTTATTTAGCCTTTTCGATTATTTCTACCAATCTCCATCTTTTATCTTTGCTCAGGGGCCTGGTCTCCATTATACGAACGGTGTCCCCTATGCCGCACTCGTTTTTCTCGTCATGCGCCTTTAAGCGGGTGGTGCGGTTGACAGTCTTGCCGTAAAGCGGATGCTTTACTTTAGTCTTTATAGCTACGACAATGGTTTTGTCCATCTTATCGCTGACTACTACGCCCGTCCTCTGCTTGCGGAAATTTCTCGTGTTTTCCATTTCTTAAGCTCCTCCCTTCTTATTCAGCCTGCGCCAGCTCGCGCTCGCGCAGCAAGGTTTTAACCCTGGCGATATCCTTTTTGCAAAGGCCAATCTGCATCGGGTTCTGGAGCTGACCGGTGGCGTTCTGGAAGCGCAGGTTGAACAGCTCGCTCTTGAGCTCCTTAAGCTTATCGTTGAGCTCGGCATCGGTCAGGTCGGAGAATTTTCTTACCTTCTTTTCTGATTTCATTCTGCGTCACCACCCTGTTCCGTTTCAAAATCTGTTTTCTTGACGAATTTCACCTTGAGGGGCAGCTTATGAGAGGCCAGACGCAGCGCCTCGCGCGCCGATTCCTCAGGAATCCCGCCCATCTCAAAGAGCACCCTGCCCGGCTTAACCACGGCCACCCAATATTCAGGGGAACCCTTACCGCTTCCCATTCGGGTCTCGGCAGGCTTGGCCGTTACCGGCTTATCGGGGAAAATTTTAGTCCAAACCTGGCCCTGACGCTTGACATAACGAGTCATAGCTATACGGGCCGCTTCTATCTGGTTGCTGGTAACCCAGGCGGGCTCCAGCGCCATAATGCCGTATTCGCCGTAAGCAATAAAATTGCCGCGCTGGGCCTTGCCCTTCATGCGCCCGCGGAATACGCGCCGTCTTTTTACTCTTTTAGGCATCAACATGATTATTTGCCCCCTTCCGCTGCTTTGTCGTCCTTCTTAACCTGGGGGAGCACCTCGCCCTTATACACCCAGACCTTAACGCCTATGCGTCCGTAAGTGGTATGCGCCTCGGCAAAGCCGTATTCTATATCCGCCCTCAATGTCTGAAGGGGAATGCTGCCCTCGTGATAGCCCTCGCTGCGGGCAATCTCGGCGCCGCCCAGACGGCCCGAAACGGCAGTTTTAATGCCCTTGGCTCCGCCCTTCATGGCGCGCTGAATGGCCTGCTTCATAGCGCGGCGGAAGCTTATGCGCTTCTCCAATTGAGCCGCGATATTCTCGGCAACTAGCTGCGCGTCCACATCCGGCTTTTTAATCTCCATAACGTTTACGTTTACAGGACGGCCGATAAAGGCGGAAATATCCTTGCGGAGCGCCTCTATTCCGGCGCCGCCTTTGCCTATAAGCGCGCCCGGCTTGGCCGTATAGAGATAAACGGTGGTGGAATTGGCCTTGCGCTCAATCTCTATTTTGGAGATGCCCACGCTGTACAGCTTTTTCTTGAGATATTTGCGGAGCCTGTCGTCCTCCGCTATATAGTTTGCAAATTCCTTTTTATCAGCAAACCAACGGGCGTCCCAGCCCTTTATAACGCCAACCCTGGCGCCGTGAGGATTAACTTTCTGACCCATTTGTATGCCTCCTTTACTTTATCTCGTCCAGAATCACGGTTATATGGCTGGTTCTCTTAAGAATCGGAGAAGCGCTGCCCTTTGCCCTGGGCATAAACCTCTTAAGGCTGGGGCCCTGATTGGCAAAGATTTCGGCCACATATAAGGTGTCTCTGGATAAGCCCATGTTGTGTTCCGCGTTGGCTATTGCCGAATTAAGCAGCTTTTCCACAACGGGGGAGGCGCTTTTGGGGGTGAAGCGGAGAATGGCCAGAGCCTCGTCCACCTTTTTGCCTCTTATAAGATTGATAACAATGCGTACCTTTCTGGAGGAGATGCGCACATATTTTACGGTTGCATGCGCGCGATGCTCGCGCTTTTCCTCATTGCGCGCCCTTTTAAGCGCTGATCTTTTTCCCATTTTCTATTGCTCCTCCTTACCTGCCTGAGGATTTCTCCGAGCCTGCGTGCCCTCTGAAGGTGCGGGTCGGAGCGAATTCGCCCAGCTTATGTCCTACCATATCTTCTGTAATATATACGGGTACATGCTTCCTGCCGTCATGAACGGCAATGGTGTGGCTGACCATGTCGGGGAAAATTGTGGAAGCCCTGCTCCAGGTTTTCAATACTTTCTTTTCGCCCGATTCATTCATGGCCACAATCTTCGCCAGCAGCTTTTCGTTGACATAAGGTCCTTTTTTAACCGATCTGCTCATGCTTAGACTCCTTCCTTAGCCGTTACGGCGCTTGATGATATATTTATCCGTCTTGTTCTTCTTGGCGCGTGTCTTATATCCCAACGTGGGCTTGCCCCAGGGAGTAACAGGGCCCGGACGGCCTATGGGGGATTTGCCTTCGCCGCCGCCGTGAGGATGGTCGCAGGGGTTCATAACCACGCCGCGGACGGTGGGACGGATGCCCATATGGCGCTTGCGGCCCGCCTTGCCGATTGAAATGTTTTCATAGTCCAGATTGCCCACCTGGCCGATAGTGGCGCGGCAGTTCATGGAAATCATGCGCACCTCGCCGCTGGGCAGGCGCACCTGGGCGTAAGCGCCCTCCTTGGCCATAAGCTGCGCGGCGTTGCCCGCCGAGCGGACGAGCTGGCCGCCCTTGCCGGGGGTAAGCTCGATATTATGAATCAGAGTACCTACCGGAATGGCCGATATGGGAAGAGCGTTGCCCACCTTAATATCGGCGTCCGCGCCTGAAAAGAGCGTATCGTTTACATTCAGGCCGTAGGGAGCCAGAATATAGCGCTTTTCGCCGTCTTTATAAACCAGCAGCGCGATATTGGCCGAGCGGTTGGGATCGTATTCAATGCTGGCCACGCGGGCGGGAATGCCGTCCTTAGTGCGCTTGAAATCGATAATTCTGTATTTGCGGGTGTTGCCGCCGCCCTGATGACGGACAGTCATGCGGCCCGCGTTATTGCGGCCGCCGTTTTTCTTAACTTTGCCCAGCAGCGAGCGCTCGGGGCTATTGGCCGTGATCTCCTCAAAAGCGGAGACGGACATAAAACGTCTGGCCGGGCTTGTAGGCTTATACTTTTTAATCGCCATTTTGCTTTTCCTCCTCTGCTTTTAATCAGCCATGCCTTCAAAGAACGCAATGGGCTTGGAATCCTTTTTAAGAATTACATACGCTTTCTTGGTGGTAGGGGTCCTGCCCTCCGAGCGGCCCATGCGCTTAATTTTGCCCATGGTGGTGACTGTGTTCACCTTGGCCACCTGCACGTCGAAAATGCTCTCCACCGCCTTTTTAATCTCCACCTTATTGGCGCGGCGGTCCACTACGAAGACGTATCTCTTATCCCCTATCATATCGTAGGTCTTTTCCGAAAGCACGGGCTTTCTGATTATATCCTCGTAAAACTTCATTACGCATACACCTCCTCGATGCGCTCGACGGCCTCTTTAGTGAGCAGCAGTTTATCCGCCTTGAGCATATCCACCACATTGAGGGTGTTTACCAATGTAACGGCCGCCGTGGGGATATTGCCCGCGGCCCGCTGAACAGTCTCGTCAGGAGCACTGAGCACGATAAGAGTCTTTCCGTCCATCTTAAGATTGGCCAGCACTTTAACCATCTCTTTAGTCTTGGGAGCGGCCAGATTTAAATCCTCTACAACAATAAAGCTGTCCGAGACTACTTTATCGGTAAGCACGCCCTTAAGCGCGAGGCGCTTAACCTTTTTGGGAACATTAATTCTGAAAGAACGGGGCTTGGGCGCAAATACTACGCCGCCCTTTGTGAACTGGGGAGCGCGGGTTGAACCCTGGCGGGCGCGGCCCGTGCCCTTTTGGCGGTAAGGCTTCTTGCCGCCGCCGCGGACTTCCGTGCGAGTCAGAGTGCTCTTTGTGCCCTGGCGCTTATTGGCAAGCTGGGCGCGCACTACTGAATGTATGACCGCCTTATTTATATCTGAGGCGAATATTTCGTCGCTCAGTGTCAGCTCGCCCGTCTGCGAGCCTTCGAGATTATAGACAGCTACTTTAGGCATTATTGATTACCTCCCTTGCTTATTTGCTCTTAACCGACTGGCGTATGGTCACTAACGCGCCGTCTGCTCCGGGAACTGCGCCCTTGAGCAGGATTACGCCTCTTTCGGCGTCTACGCGGGCCACCTCAAGATTGAGGATGGTTACCCTCTCGTTTCCCCAATGGCCGGGCATATGCTTATTCTTGAATACCCTGGAGGGGGAGGAATTGGCGCCCATGGAGCCTACTCCGCGATGATAGCCCGAACCGTGAGCCATAGGGCCGGTATGCTGATTCCAGCGCTGAATAACGCCTGAAAAGCCGTGGCCCTTGCTCCTGGCGGTAACGTCCACGCGCTCGCCCTGAGCAAAAACGTCGCAGGTAATGGCCTGTCCTATTTCATAGCCCGAGCAATCGTCCAGGCGAAGCTCCTTAACATAGCGCATGGCGGGCACTCCCGCTTTTTTGAACTGTCCGGCGTCCGGCTTGTTGACCAATTTTTCGCGGATTTCTCCGAAGCCCACCTTTAAAGCGTCATAGCCGTCGTTTTCAACGGTTTTCTTCTGAATGACCGTGCAGGGCCCCGCCTGAATGACAGTAACGGGAACTACCGTGCCATCCTCTTTGAATATCTGGGTCATGCCCAGCTTTTTTCCTAATATAGCTTTTTTCATATTCCGTCACCTCCGCCCTTAGAGCTTTATCTTGATATCCACGCCTGCGGGGGGATCAAGCTTTGTAAGCGCTTCGACCGTCTTGCTTCCGGCGTTGTAGATGTCAATCAAGCGCTTATGAGTACGCATTTCAAATTGCTCCCGGCTGTCCTTATATTTATGAGGGGAGCGCAGGATAGTAACTATCTCTTTTTCAGTAGGCAGCGGTATGGGGCCTGAAACAGTTGCGCCTGTTCTGTTGGCGGTCTCCACTATCCTGGCCGCTGTCTGGTCCACCAAATTGTGGTCATACGACTTAAGATTGATTCTGATCTTTTGACTTGCCATTAAAATAAACCTCCTTGTAAGCTCAAATACACGTTTCCGTGTGTGCCGCTTTTAAATTTTTAAAGCGGCCATTTGGCCTGTCGTCCGATTATCGGACAATTGTCCGCGGAAATTACCCGGATAAATTCCGGCAACCTCCCGCTTCATACCATTCCGCCGCATCTTGGCGCGTTTTGCGGCTTTTTTATATTACAATAAAAATTCCGGCTTGGCAAGCGATTTTTTAAATTTTTCTTAAATTTTTTATTGCAGAGGGTTTTTGGGGGGAAATTTAAGGGTTATTTAAGCCGAAACGGCTGAAAAAATTCTTTTCTAGAGAG
>ULTY01068572.1_pt1 | contig 16881 bp, 15 predicted proteins | sample 1958021 | NCBI WGS metagenome assembly ULTY01 (sample SAMEA4835746, study PRJEB28245) | human gut metagenome | biome: gut microbiome; material: fecal sample | place: Denmark | collected 2008 | reverse complement strand
TGTCCCATCCGGTCCTCGCCTCGTCGTGTCAAAACCTGCACTCCTAAAATCAAAAGGGTTGCAGGTGGGGCGTCTTTCGTCCCTTCTCGTTCTCCCCGAAAGGGAGGTCTTCGAATTATGTCCCGTCCGTTCGGTGCCCGCTGTCGAACCGGTGTCCCCGGTTTATTTGTTGCGGTCGTATTTTTGTGCCTTGACCAAGATGAAAATACATCCGGCGGGCAGCCAAAGAAAATTTACGGCGAGCGTCCATTTTTCGCCGCCCAGATTTCCGGCCAGCATACCCAATGCGATCCAGCCTATGCCGATCGCCGCCAGGCTCAAGCACATGAAACGCGATAATCCTTTGACATCCACGTTTTTCTTCTGCTCGGCGGACATCGTGTTGTAGCCGGCGATCAGGTTCGGGAAAGACCGAACCGAAATGCCGAGCAGGACCAACAACCCTCCGCCGAGGAGTTGCGTCGGGTATGTCGTGAACAGTTCGCGCATCTTACCGCTCCTGTTTTTTCAGCAGCTCCACCATCCGGGCCGCGAAGCGGTCGCTGGCGCCGGGAGCCCCGATTACGGCTTGCAGTTCGGCGAAGTCCCGGAGCATCCGCTCCCGTTTTTCTCCGCCCGTAAGGATGGCCCGCAACTCCCGTTCGGCCCGTGTGATGTCCAGGTCGGACTGGATGATCTCCACGACCGATTCGCGGCCCAGGTTGAGGTTCACCAGCGACACGTAGGGAACTTTCAGCACGTAGGGCTGCAATTTCACCTGGAACCAGAGCGTGCGATAGACTACCACTTCCGGCACATTCAGCAGGGCCGTTTCGAGCGTCGCCGTGCCGGAGGTCACGACGGCGGCTTCGGCCGCCGCGAGCGTTTCATAGGTTTGGTCGCAGACGTAGCGGATGCCGCTGTCTGCGATATATTGTTCGTAAATCGAGCGGTCGAGCCACGAAACCCCCGTGACCACGAATTGCCGGTCGGGAAATTTCCGGGCCAGGTCGGCCATCAGCGGCAGGTTGGCCTTGATCTCGCTGCGGCGGCTGCCGGCCAGCAGAGCCACGATCGGCCGCTCGTCGAGCGCATGGCGGCGGCGGAATTCGTCCGGGGAGGGCAGCGATGCCCGACGTGCTTCGATAGCGTCCACGAGCGGGTTGCCCTCGAAAATCGGCCGGATGCCGTGCTTGGGGAAGTAGTCCCGCTCGAAGGGGAAGATGATGAACAGCTCGTCCACGTATTTGCGGATCGCCTTCACCCGCCATTCGCGCCAGGCCCAGACTTTCGGGGCGATGTAGTAGAAGACGCGAATGCCGTGCTCCTTGGCCCAGCGGGCTATCTTCATATTGAAGCCCGGATAATCCACCAGGATCAGCACGTCGGGGGCGAACGCCTCGACGTCCTGCCGGCACTCTTTCATCTGGCGGCGGATCGTCCGCAGGTTTTTGATTACTTCGACGATGCCGAAAAACGAGGTTTCCTTGTAATGTTTGGCCAGATTCCCGCTGCCTCCGACCCCGGCCATCTTGTCCCCGCCCCAGAAGCGGAACTTCGCCTCGGGGTCGTGGGCCTTCAGTCCTTTCATCAGGTTGGCGCCGTGCAGGTCGCCCGAAGGCTCGCCGGCTATCAGGTAGTAACGCATATCGTAAGTCTTATTCTTCTTTCAGCAAATCGGGCCGCAGCCGTTTGGTGCGCTCCCAGGCCTGCTCCTCCTTCCAGCGGTCGATTCGGGCGAAATTGCCCGAGAGGAGCACGTCGGGCACCTTCCAGCCGTTGAATTCGGCGGGGCGGGTGTAAACCGGAGGGGCCAACAGGTTATCCTGGAAGCAGTCCGTGAGCGCCGAGGCTTCGTCCCCGATGGCTCCGGGGATGATCCGGATCACTGAATCGGCGATGATGCAGGCGGCCAGCTCGCCGCCCGTGAGCACGTAGTCGCCGATCGAGATCTCGCGCGTGACCAGGTGTTCGCGGATGCGGTAGTCGATGCCCTTGTAGTGGCCGCAGAGGATAATCAGGTTGTCGAGCGTCGAGAGGCGGTTGGCTTCGTGCTGGTCGTAGCGGATGCCGTCGGGCGAGGTGTAGATCACCTCGTCGTATTCCCGTTCCGCTTTGAGGGTTTCGATGCAGCGGTAGATCGGTTCGATCTTCATTACCATACCCGCCTCTCCGCCGAAGGGGTAGTCGTCCGTGGTGCGGTGCTTGTCTTCGGTGTAGTCCCGGATGTTGTGGATATGGATTTCGACCAGCCCCTTCTCCTGCGCACGTTTGAGGATCGATTCGTTCAGCGGCGAGGCGAGCAGTTCGGGTACGACGGTCAGGATGTCTATTCTCATGGCGTTAGCGTGCTTGGCGGAAGATGATGTCTTTTTCGGTGTCGGGGGCGAGCGGAATTTCCCGCCCGTTCTCGAGCGTGTAACCCCTGTAACCCAGTTCGATGAAGAGTTCGATGATCTGCGGGCGGTTTTCGCCGCCCGTTTCGATCAGTACTGTCGGGCGGAAACGCTCCAGCAGAGGGCGCAGCTCGCGCATGACGATCAATTCGTACCCTTCGACGTCGCACTTGACGAAATCGAGCCGCTCCAGCCCGGCGAAAAGCTCGCTGCCGCGCCGCATCCGGGCGGTGAAAGTGACGGCGCCCTCTCCGGCGGCATCGCCCACGAAGTTTCGTCCCGTGCCGAGATAACCCGTTTCGCGGGCGGAGTCGTTACTCATGGTGATCTCTTTATTCTCGGCTCCCAGCGCGCAGTCGAAGATTTCGACGTTGCGGCAGCCCCGCAGGTTGCGGCGCAGCACCCGGCAAACGACCGGGACGGGTTCGACGGCATGGACCCTGCCTGCGGTGCCGACGATTTCCGAGAGAGGACGGGCGTAATAGCCCAGATTGGCTCCGATGTCGATCGCCGTGTCGCCGGCTTTCGCCAGCCGGGGCAGGTGATAGACGTATTCGGTCGCCGCGCTGCGCCGTCCAAGCCCCAGCCGGTAGCTGATGAAAAAGAGGCGGCTCACCGCCCGCAGATAACCTTCGAGCGGAAGCGTCCGGTAGAGGATTTTGTGGAGCAGCGCTTTCATAACGGACCCGGACGGAATTAGTTCTTGTAGTTCACCTCCTGGTTGAGGACTTCGGTGACGAAGGGATTGTAGAGCACTTCGTGGCCGATGGTGGTTTCAGGGCCGTGTCCGGGATAGACGCGCACTTCGTCGCCCAGCGGGAGCAGGTTGTCCAGGATCGAACGCATGATCCACGAATAGTCGCCGCCCGGCAGATCCGTGCGTCCGATGCTTTCGCGGAAGAGGGTATCGCCCGTGAAGAGGCTCTTCGATTCGGGTTCGTAGAGCGATACGTGGCCCGGCGTGTGGCCCGGCGTGCGGATGACGCGCAGGACGGTGTGGCCGAATTTCACTTCTTCTACCTTGTCCAGATCGATGTCGATGGTCGGCATGGCGTTGATTTTGACCCCGTAAACGGTCGATCCCACCGCATCGGTGTCCAGCATGAAGGCGTCCTTGCCCGAGAGGGCGAAGGGAATGCCGTAGGTCTTGCGCAGATGTTCGACGCCCAGCACGTGGTCGAAATGACCGTGCGTATTGACCGCCAGCACCGGTTTGAGCCCGTGTTCGGCGAGGAAACCGTCGAGTGCGGCATCTTCTTTGGGGGTGGAATTTCCGGCGTCGATGACCGCGCACTCCTTCGTGTCGTCCCAAACGACGTAGGTGTTCTCCTGTATCGGATTGAAAGTCAGGCAGGCGATTTTCATGATATGTGAAATTTATTTAAGGTACAAATATAGCGATATTTCGCGGATAATCGCTATTTTTGGAACCGGAGCGCCGGAAAGAAACGGCGCTGCCGGAGCGGGCGCAGAGGTCCTGGAACAGTAATTTGTTGAAAGTCAAAACAGAGAGAAGAATGAAGATACGTTTACTGAAAATTTTTGCGGCGGTCGCCGTGCTGCTGTCGTTCGGAAGCTGTTCGTTGCTCAAGGTGTCGGTCGATACGGGCAACCCGCCGCTTCCGGCTTCGGAGGCCAATACCCGGATGATGACCCGGGGATTTTATTACGACCTGGCGGACGAGATCGCCCGCACGGCCGATTCGGTCGCGGCCGCATCGTCGGAGATTCCGGTGCGGATCCGGGCGATCCGGTGGAAGATGCAGGCGACGCGGGCCGCCGTTACCGCCGTCATGCAGTCCAACCCCGACGTGGCGCTCATCGACACCTGGCTGCTCTGCGTCCGCATGGACAGCGCTTTCCGCCGCCTGCCCGATTCGCTGCTTTTCGCCGGGCAGACGCCGCTCGTGCGCAAGGTCGTGGCGCGTCTGGACAAGAAAGCCGAACACCTGGCTTCGACCCTGCTTGCGCCGGAGAAGTTCGCGTTGATGCAGGAGTTCGTGGGGAATTATATGCAGGCGAATCCCGTCACGGGGTCGCAGTTCACTCCGGTCAATACGACCCTGCCCTGGATCGAATTTCTCCAGTCGAAAGGCGTGGAAACGCAGTATAACGTAGGCTCCATCTCCGATGTGATCGCCGATCTGGGCGACCGTTTCGGCGGCCAGTCCGAGCAGATGGTCAATAGCATCGGCTGGTCGAAGGATATTTTCGAGTTGCAGATGCAGCAGGACAGCGTCCGCAACCGGCTGACGCGGCAGCTCGACAGCCTGGAGCGTAATTTCGACCGCATCGTGACGGTCATGGAGCACCTGCCGCAGATCGCCGATTATATGGGCAAAAGTCTGAATACCGAAGTCGCAGCGCTCATCGAAACGTTGAACGGTGCCGTGGACAACGCATTTGCCGACCTCGACCGCCAGCGTGCGGAGTTGCAGGGTTATATTTCGGCCGAGCGCAAAGCGCTGGTCGATCAGGCGCAGCAGGCGGTCGATGCGGCGGTACAAAATGCGATGGACCGGGTACCGGCTCTGGTGGCCAAGCTCCTCGCCTGGATCGTGCTTTTCGCCGTCATCATGCTGGGCGTGCCGTTCGGCATCGGTTTCTGGCTGGGACGGGTGCGCGAACGTGCCAAAACCAGGAAAACGGGCGGCGCATAGCGGAAAATTCGTACCTTTGCGTTCTAAATCCGAATGCGATATGGCTCGAAAGAAAGCGAATTATCCTCTGATCGAGGGGCTTGAGATAACGACGCTGGCCGCCGAAGGCAAGGCGATGGGGCGTTACAACGACGTGGTGGTCTTCGTGCCGATGACCGTGCCGGGCGACGTGGTCGATGTGCAGATCCGCTCCAAGCGCCGCCGGTATATGGAAGGTTTCGTCGTCAATTACGTGAAGCGCTCGCCGCTGCGCGAAGAGCCGTTCTGCGCCCATTTCGGGGTTTGCGGCGGCTGCAAGTGGCAGAATCTGCCCTACGCCGAACAACTGCGCTTCAAGACCGATCAGGTGCGCGACCAGCTTACCCGCATCGGCAAGGTCGAGCTGCCCGAAATCGCGCCCTGTCTGCCCTCGGCCGAAACCCGTTTTTACCGCAACAAGCTGGAGTTCACCTTCGCCGAGCGGCGCTGGCTCACCTACGAGGAGATCGCCGAAAAGGGCGAGATCGCCGATGCCCCGGCGCTGGGATTCCACATCCCCGGTATGTTCGACAAAGTGCTGGACATCGAAAAATGCTGGCTGCAGCCCGATCCGTCGAATGCGATCCGGGAAGAAACCCGGCGTTTCTGCCTCGAACACGACTATACGTTCCACAATCCGCGCGAGCACCGGGGACTGATGCGCAACATGGTCATCCGCACCGCCTCGACGGGCGAGGTGATGGTGATCGTGGTTTTCCATGCCGACGAGCGGGAGAAGATCGCGGCCCTGCTGGACCATCTGGCGGCCGCTTTCCCCGAAATCACGTCGCTGTTCTATGTAATCAACGAAAAGTTCAACGACTCCACCGGCGACCTGGAACCCGTCTGCTACCGGGGCAAGGATCACATCATCGAGCGGATGGAGGGGCTGCAGTTCAAGGTCGGCCCCAAGTCGTTCTATCAGACCAATTCGGCGCAGGCGTACGAACTTTACAAGGTCGCGCGCGACTTCGCCGCCCTGACGGGAAAAGAGATTTTATACGACCTTTACACCGGCACGGGTACGATCGCCAACTTCTGTGCGGCGCGGTGCGCGAAGGTCGTGGGCGTGGAGTACGTGCCCGAGGCCATCGAGGACGCCCGCGTCAATTCGACGTTGAACGGTATCGGGAATACGGTGTTCTATGCCGGCGATATGAAAGCCGTGCTGAGCGACGAGTTCATACGGCGCAACGGCCGTCCCGACGTCATCATCCTCGACCCGCCGCGTGCCGGAGTCGATGAACCGGTGATCGACGTGATCCTGCGGGCGGCGCCCGAGCGGATCGTCTATGTGAGCTGCAACCCGGCTACGCAGGCCCGCGACCTGGCCCTGATGGACGGCGCGTACCGCGTCGAGGCGGTGCAGCCGGTCGATATGTTCCCCCATACGCACCACGTGGAGAACGTGGTGAAACTTGTCCGCAGGTAGGAGCCTGGTGGTTTTCTTACCTCTCCCCGTAAAAATATTTTTTCAACAACTGATGGAATGAATTACTTGTATATTCTTTGATTGCAAGGTTGTTATCGTTTTAATATAATCCCCCATAAATTGCCAATTAGGTTTATCTGTTTCTGTAATTGGCAATGGGATTGAAAAATCTGTTTTGATATGAGGGTTCAATTCATTGAGAAATGCCTTATACCCTAATTGGCTTTCCTTAAAGATAACAGATGAAAGATACAATTTGGCTTCGATTGAAATATCTTCTTTGGGTGTCAGTACTATTACGTTTTGGCTTGTATAGAAATTATTTCTCTGGATAAAGCAAGAGCCTAAAGCCCCTCCTAACGCTAATGTGAAATTTCCTGCTTTATATGGTTGAATGCCATCGATACGATTGACCTTTGCTGTTACTCCTTGGTTTTCGTTCGCTCGTCCGACAAAATCAACTTCAGGATTATCTGTTTGCATCTTGACTTTATCCAATTTTGTTCCCATATCTATCTGGAAAATATCATATAAGTGAAATCTTTGAGTTTTGATATTTAAATTATTTCTATAAATGGGGGGGGTGATTTTTATCAATTCTCGAATATTGCTTGACTGTTGCTCGGTCATTTTGGAAATAAAATTTTCCATATATTCCCAATCTGGTTTTCCTTTGTGAGTAACGGGCAGAGGAATAGTGTCTTTTTCCATATCCTCCTTTTTCCATTTGTCTATAAAAGCATATTGTTTTCCTTTTAGTTTCAAAATAGGAATAACAAACATTGCAATATACTTATTTAGATTGAACTTTGGATATAGTACATTTACATCATCAGATGCCCAAAAAGAGTCGGGTTGGTAAAATGCTTCCCCAACAGAGCCATTATAGCTCACAGTTATTGTATTGGATGGATGAAGATGTTCTCTATTACCAATAAATGCTGTAACTCCATTGTTAGACGCACTTGCCCCAATAAATTTTATGTTGCCATTTTGCATATTTGCTTTTGTCAGGCGAGTTCCTTTTTCTATATTAAATAACTCTCCAATTTGAAATTCTTTCCAATCAGCTATATCAATTTTCTTCATTTCCTTTGGTTTTAATCTGAATATTCACTGCGCTATCTTCATTTGTAATCACAGATGAATATAAAACTTTACGCAGGATCGCATCTGAAAACTGTTTGACATCTATTTTCTGCTCATAAAGCAGGTAATCCATTACTGTTTTCGCAAAGTCTTCCTCTGTAATTTCAAAAGGCTGTTTCGGCATTTGGTAACTTAAATGTTCATTCGGATTGAGCCATTGAATAGTATCACTGCCCGATTGTTTCCGTATAATATCCACCCATTTGTCCTCAATGTCCTGCCAACGGTCTTTTATGTCCTGTCGTCCTTGGTTTTTGACAGTTTCCAATCCGTCTTCTTCAAGGTAACAAGCAAAAATTTCCCTGCCATTTTGAGGAACACCTGTCTTGAAGATAAAAATGGAGGTTGTAACCCCTTCACTGAAAACTTTTTCCGGCAGTTTTATGATTTTAAGTAACGAATGCTCTTTAAGTATTTTCCTGACTTTGGATTTGCTGTCCTTTTCAAGCTTTTTATCAGGCATAATAAATGCGCAAACAGAATTTTTGGTTACGCTATTCAATACGACACTTACAATGTCTATACAGCCGTATTTCTTTTCGAACGGAGGATTCATCAAGACTTTGGTAATCCCCTTGGATTTTATCCATTTCGCCGCCTCATCTGTTCGGCTGTCTAATTGTTCGAGATTTGTTTTGCCATCTTTGTGAATGAGCATATTGGCGCATGCAAGGGCAAATATCTCACGGTCAAATTCAATCCCGTAAAGTTGGCTTTGTTTTATCTTTTTGGCTTTATCAGTTTTATTCCCTCCGGCTTCCTTAATCATGTTGCACATTGCTTTGACAAGAAAGGCACCGGAACCACAAGCGGCATCGAGGACTATATCGTCTTTATTGGTTTCGGTAATACGATACATAAGCGACGTAATGTGGTCGGGTGTAAATACCTGTCCTTGTTCGGATTTTCCTTTATAGCGGTTGAACTCATTGAAGAAAATTGCCATCACATCTTCGCCTTGCCAAAAATCTGAATTGATATTGTCGGAAATTTCGGATATGCAGTCAATAAAATTATTAATGTCCTCTTGATTGTTGTTGATATTCATTTTGATAGAGGCATAAACTTCAAGCAATAGGTCGAGTTTTATATTTTGTTTTCTCGCCTCTTCGAGTGATTTCGACAATGTGGAATGAATAGCCGTATGGAAAGTCGAATAATCCATACCTTTTGTGAGGGTTGCCCCGTATCTTTTGGCGACTAATGCGCATGCCGTAAATATCATGCGGTGATTCAGGTTCTTGATACCGAAGCGAAAATGAAGGGAGTCGTTAATGCGCTTTGTTAGCAAATAAATTTTTTGCTTATCGATTGTATTGCGTTCAAACAGCCCCAGATAGTACTCTTTATTGTGTAAATCCTTTTCACCATTGATGTATTCCCCATTTTTATAAACTTTGATATCTGCACCGTTATAAAGGATGCCAATGACATTTTTATATTTTTTATGCGCTATCCGGCAATTCTTTAATAGTTCATTTATTTGCGGTTGTCTTAATTCGGTATTTTCATTTTTTGTTTCAAGAATAATTGCTGGGAATATTGCCTGATGAGGCAAATACCATCCGTCAGGTCTATTGTTGGAGCCCTCGCCTGTGAATCCTAATTTTTTGAAAGATGTCAATTGTCCGACACCGGACTTTACAGTTTCTGTATCTTCAAAAGAAAGAATATCTTTTGCCTTATCTCTTACCTGGTCTTCTGTGAGCATATAGTTACGATTCATTGACATTGATTAGCTTGCGAGCGTCGATTTTCAATACCTTTGTTATTTCCATCAACATTTCCGATGATGGCGGCATTTTATTTTGGACACTGTATCCGTTTGTTGGACCAACCGCTTATTTGTTTTTTTGTTCAGCTAAAGCGACCTTTTATTTATCTTTGTTTTGCTGGTAATAATGCAAAGTTATTGATTTTATTTTAATTTAAAAGGTGCGATTTAATACTATCGGGAGCCGCTTAGGCGTTATATTTATAATTCAAAAACGAATGAAACGTATGAAAAAATGGATGATTTTAGCGGCGGCGGTCGTATTGGCTGCGCCGGTGTTCGCTCAAACCCAGGAGGCTTTCCCGAGTTATATTCAGGTGAACGGACGTTCCCAGATGGAGGTTACGCCGGATGAATTCTATCTGTCGATTGTAATCAACGAGCGCGAGTCGAAAGGAAAAATTACGGTCGAAACTCAGCAGCGGCAGATGATCGACGCCCTGAAGAAGTTGGGCGTCGATGTCGAGAAACAGCTCAAGGTGGCCAATATGTCGAGCGATTTCTACAAGAAGGCCAGCTCGCTGACCACCGCCAAATACCAGTTGCTGCTCCATTCCGCTGCCGAAGTAGGTGACGTGACCGCCGCCCTGGGCGATCTGGGCATCTCGAACGTCGGTATCGTACGCGTGACCCGGTCGGACATCGACTCCCTGAAGGAGCAGGTGCGCCTGGATGCCATTCGCAACGCCAAGTCGTCGGCCGAAGCGCTGGCCGGGGCGATCGGGCAGAAGATCGGAAAATGTTTCTATATCTACGATTCGAATTACGACGTAGCTCCGCAGTATTACGACAATATGATGATGGTGCGTTCGAAGGCGATGATGGCCGACAGTGCCGAAGCGGATGCGCCCGAAGAGCCTTCGCTCGATTTCAAAACGATCAAACTGGAGTATAACGTCCAGACCAAGTTCGTCCTCGAATAATCGGGGTTATCGTCGGAAATGAATTGGCAGGCCGAATTTTTGGATAACCCGGAAATTCGGCTTACCTTTGACCACTTTCCCTTTTTTCAAAAGCAAGGAATTATGGAGAACAGATTCAGTTTCGATTACCAGCACTACGACTCTCCGGAGGGGATGCCCGCCGGGGACCGGGAGTTGGTGGAGGAGGCTCGCCGGGCCGTCGCCCGGGCGTACGCTCCCTATTCCAAATTCCGGGTAGGCGCTGCGGCCCGTCTGCGCAGCGGGAAGATTCTCTGCGGCAGCAACCAGGAGAGCGAGGTGTTTCCTGCGGGCATGTGCGCCGAACGGTCGTTGCTGTTCCATGCCGGAGCGTGCCATGCCGACGATCCGATCGAGGCGCTGGCCATCGCTTCGGAGCCGTCCGAGCGGGAGTGCTATCCCTGCGGACAGTGCCGCCAGGTGCTGCTCGATGCGGAGCGTCGCCAGAGGTCGCCGATCCGTATCATCATGTCCGGTGCGGGCGGAGCCACGGTGGTGGATTCGGCCGTGCGGCTGCTTCCTTTCACGTTCCAGTTATAATCCGCTTCGCAATTACGCTCCGTTTCCGATGTTCGCTCCCGAAGATATTCTGTACGAGGACAACCACCTTTTGATCGTCAATAAACGGTGCGGCGACCTGGTGCAGCCCGATCCGTCGGGCGGCGATGCGCTCGAACGGCAGATCAAGGAGTTCATCCGGCGGCGCGATGCCAAGCCCGGCGAGGTGTTCCTCGGCGTGGTGCACCGTATCGACCGTCCCGTGAGCGGAGCCGTCATTTTCGCCAAAACGTCGAAAGCCCTCGCCCGCCTGAACGAGATGATCCGCCGGGGCGAGATCAAAAAGACCTATTGGGCGCTTACGGAGAGCCGTCCCGATCCCGAAGAGGGAGAGTTGTGCCACTATATCCTGCGTAACGAGAAAACCAACCGTTCGCGGGCGCTCGATGCGCCCCGGGGCGATGCAAAACTGGCGAAATTGCGTTACCGCACCCTGGGGGCGAGTACTCGTTATACGCTGGTGGAGGTCGATTTGCTGACGGGGCGCCACCATCAGATCCGGGCGCAGCTCTCGAAGATCGGCTGTCCGATTAAGGGCGACTTGAAATACGGGGCCCGCCGTTCGAATCCCGACGGAGGCATTTCGCTCCATTCGTACCGTGTCGATTTCATCCATCCCGTGCGGCGCGAGCGGATCGTCGTGACGGCGCCCGTGCCGAAAGAAGATAATCTCTGGGCGTTCTTCGCTCGACAATTTTCATTGTTGCCATGCGAATTTTGATTCAACGGGTGCGCCGTGCGTCGGTTTCCATCGGCGGAACCCTCAAATCGGCCATCGGACCGGGGCTGTTGGTTTTCGTCGGTATCGAAGCCGAGGACGGCGAGGAGGATATCGAGTGGCTTGCGGGTAAACTCACCCGGCTGCGGATTTTCGACGACGAAAACGGGGTGATGAATCTCGACGTGCGGCAGGTCGGCGGCGAAATATTGGTGGTGAGCCAGTTCACGCTGCATGCCTCGACCCGTAAGGGCAACCGCCCGTCCTATATCAAGGCGGCCCCCGAAGCGATTTCCCGACCTTTGTACGAGCGGTTCGCCGCCGGTGTAGGCCGTGCGCTCGGGCGCGAAGTCGCCACCGGGGAGTTCGGAGCCGATATGCAGGTAGAGCTGGTGAACGACGGGCCGGTGACGATCTGGATCGACTCCCGACAACGCGAATGACTTCAGTTATTTCAAAGATAGTGAAAGATGAGCGCAATCGTGCGGGCTTGCACGCAGAGATTGCCGAATCGGATCCTATCTGAGGCTATGTCAAAGATATAAAAAGTTTGTTATGAAGAAGTATTTTTTGTGTATGGTCGCTTTGCTGTCGCTGGCGATCGTAGCCTGCGAAAATGACGATACGGCGCCTGCGCCGGCCGTGCGTCCGACTTTCGATCTGATCGACGCGCAGCCCGATGTGACGAGTGCGGTCGTGGCGGCCAACATCGAATCGAAGGGCGAAGTGCCCATCTCCGAAGTCGGCTTCTCCTATCAGGAAGCGGGCGGGGAGTACGTCGATGTGGTTTGTACGAATTTCAAGGACGGTCTGGCCCGGCAGACTCTGACCGGCCTGAAGCCCGACATCGAATATCGTTGGTACTGTTATGCCGTCTTGGGCGGCGAGCGGTTCAATGCGTCGCTGTCGAAAACGTTCAGGACCCTCAAGGAGGGGGAGGTGCCTCCGGCTCCGACGCCCCAGTTCGGCAAGCCTTCGGCTTCCGAGGTGCAGGCTACGAGCGCATTGCTCGCGTGCGCTTATCTATATACCGGTGATGCGGCCGATATTGCCGAAGCCGGTTTCGGATACAAGCCTGCGGCATCGGCCCAAACGGGATATACTATGGTAGAGATTACGCCGGACGACTCTTCGTTGTCGGCCCGTCTGGAGGAGCTGACGCCTGAAACGGCTTACGAGTTCTATGCCTATCTGGTAATCGACGGAAAGAATTACACCAGCGAACGGGTCGTTTTCACCACGTTGAAGGAGGGCGAGCAACCGGGAGCTCCGCAGTTCGAAACGCCTTCGTCGTCCGGGGTTTCTCCGACCGGAGCGACGCTTGCCTGCGTTTATGAGTACGAAGGCGACGGCGATGTTGCGGAAGCCGGCTTCGGGTATAAGGCCGGTGCGCAGGAGGAATATACCGAGGTGAAGGCTGCTTCGACGGCTTCGCCCCTGACTTATGAGCTGAACGGACTCGAACCCGAAACGAAATACGATTTTTATGCGTATGTCGTTGTCGGCGACGAGCGTTATACGAGCGCCGTCGCGCAGTTCACGACCCTTAAAGCGGGTGAAAATCCCGAGCCGGAGTTCGGTCCCGTCGCTGCGACGGATGTGACCGCTTCGTCGGCCACCCTGACGGGCAGCTTCACCTATGAAGGCGAAGAAACGGTCGGCATCGAAGTAGGATTTGCTTACAAACCCTCCGGTGAAACGGATTACACGACGAAAACGGTGACGGCTTCGTCGGGAGATAAGCGTGCGGCCATTACCGGATTGAGTGCCGCGACCACCTATACGTTCCATCTGTACGCCTCGATCGGCGGCAAGCAGTATCGGAGCGAGGAGGGTACTTTCACCACTGAGAGCGGAACAGTCCCCCCCCCGGAAAACGTCTATCGTACCGGCTGGGCCGAGTTGCCGGTGGAGGTGCAGAACAGCGACTACTACTATGCGCATCATATTTGCCCGGATTTCTATGTCGGCAGCCAGAAAGCCCGCAATTATACGGTCTGCTTCAGCGCCGAGCACCACTGTCCGGTCTGGGTGGCCGCTCCGCGCCACGCTTGCTACGAGGTGAAAGGAACGGATCGTACGGACGCTTACAGTCGCGATCCGGATATTCCGTCCGGTATTCAATACAGCAGTAAATCGACCGGCGGCGGTTGCAACAAGGGCCATATGCTCGGTTCGGCCGAACGGCTCGTGACCCGGAAAACCAACGAACAGGTATTCTATTATTCGAATATCGCGCCGCAATATTCGTCGAACTTCAACAACGGCGGCGGGGCATGGAACAATCTGGAAAGTTTTGTCGATGCGCAGGTTTGCGCCGATACGACTTATATCGTGGTAGGCACCTATTTCGAACCTTTCACCGATGCTTACGGCAAGAGCTGCACTTCGTCGAAAATCGATTTCGGCGGACGCAGCGACGTGAGCCGGCCTTCGATGTTCTACTACCTGCTGCTGCGGACCAAGAACGGAAATACGAAAAAATCGGTGATGGATTGTGCCGCGAGCGAATTGAAGTGCGCCGCCTTCGTGCTGCGTCATAACATGGATAAAGGGCACGAGCCGCAGGCCAAAGATATGATGTCGGTGGCGGAAATCGAGCGATTGACGGGCTTTACCTTCTTCGCCAACGTGCCGAATGCGCCGAAGGATACCTACAATCCGTCGGACTGGGGCTTGTAGCGTTCCGAATGGAAACCCGGGTCTATTCTTGGGGCGACGGCCGACCCTGGCACAGCTACGCGGCGTATTGCCGGCGACATTTCGGCGGCCGGGTGCGTAAGATCGCGGTGGATGCCGGCTTGAGCTGTCCCAACCGGGACGGAACGATCGGATCGGAGGGGTGTACGTTCTGTGACAACAGGGCGTTCACCCCTTCCTACTGTTCGCCCCGGAAGAGCCTGACGCGGCAGATCGACGAGGGAATCGCTTTCCATGCGGCCCGAGGGCGGGATGAAGGGCTTTGTCTGGTCTATTTCCAACCTTTTTCCAATACGCACGCTCCTGTCGCACGGCTTCGGGAGCTTTATGCCGAAGCGTTGGCTCATCCCCGGATTTCGGGACTGGTGATCGGCACGCGGCCCGATTGCGTGGACGACGAGAAGCTGGATTTGCTGGCGGAGCTGGCACGGAAACGCTATGTGGCGGTCGAATACGGCGTCGAATCCACCTGCGACGAAACATTGCGGGCCGTCCGTCGCGGCCATGACTTCGCGGCGGCCCGGCAGGCTATTGCGGCGAGCGCCGCACGGGGGTTGCACGTCGGGGCCCATTTCATTCTGGGGCTGCCCGGCGAAGACGACGAAATGCTTCTTCGACAGGTGGAGCGGATCAATGCCCTGCCGCTCGAAACGGTCAAGTTCCACCAGTTGCAGCTCGTTCGGGGAACGACCCTTGCCGCGCAATACGACGCCGAGCCCGGCCGCTTCCGCCTGCGTACCTCCGAGGAGTATCTCTCGCTGGTGGTCGAGGTGTTGCGGCGGCTGCGTCCCGATATGGCTGTGGAGCGTATCGCCAGCGAAGTGCCGATGGGATTTCACCACTTGACGCAGTGGCATTTAACGCGGGTTTCCACCCTTTGGTCCCTGCTTGAAAAAAGATTAACGGCACGGAACGCGTATCAAGGCGAAATTTTTATACCTTTGCGCCGTTAAACCTTAATTGTTCAAAGAAAAATGACTCTGTTGAAGGAAAAAATAACTTTCGGGACGATTATGGGCGTAGTACGGGAATATTTCGTGATGACGATCGGTATTCTCCTCTACACGTTCGCGTGGATCGCCTGTATTCTGCCCGCACACGGTACCGGCGGCGGTGCCACGGGTGCGGCGCTGGTGTTGTGCGGGGCGATCGAAAACCTGTTCAACTTCCAGATTAACATCGGTACGATGGCGTTCATCGTCAATGGTATTCTGCTGCTGTTCGCAGGTTTCATCATTGGTTGGAATTTCGGTATCAAGACGATTTTCTGTATCATCGTGCTTCCTGCGTCGCTGAACTTTTTCCAGGAAACACTGCCCGGCGTGCAGGCGTGGCTCGCGGAACTGGGCGTTATCCCACCCGATGCGATCAGCCTGTTCGGTAATCTGGAACCGCTGCTGCTGGTCATCATGGGCGGTATGCTGTCCGGTGTGGGTATCTATATGTGTTTTCGTCAGGGCGGTTCGACCGGCGGTACGGATATCGTGGCGCTGCTGATCAACAAGTATCATCCGATCAACTACGGCCGTGTCGTGCTGGTGACCGATTCGCTTATCATCTGTGCATCGCTGCTGGTGGGCAACGGCATCGAGACGGTGATCTACGGCTTCCTGCTGACGGCGGTATTCGGTCTGAGCACCGATGCGTTGCTGGCGGGCAACCAGCAGTCGAATCAGATTCTGGTCATCAGCCATGAGCACGACCGTATCGCCGCAGAGATCGTCGAGAAGGCGCATCGCGGGGTGACGATGCTCAACGGCATGGGATGGTACACGAAAGAGTCGTCGCAGGTAGTGATGGTTATTTGCCGCAAACGCGAAACGGCCGACATCCTCAAGATCGTCCGCAACCTCGACCCCAAGGCGTTCGTTTCGGTGGCTTCGGTAACGGGTGTTTACGGACAGGGCTTCGGTATCATCGACGGCGGTATGCTCAACGGTATGAAGAAGAATTAGGGAATCTTCTTCGATTTGAAATAATACTCCTCGTCGATCCGGCGGGGAGTATTTGTTTTCCGGGAATAATGCGTAACTTTACCCGAAGAAAAACCGAATTGATTCCGTCGTTTTGCGGTTGCGGCTCGGCTCCGGACGGGCCGGTCGGTTCCGCAGCCTGAAAGCACTCCTTTTCGATCCTGCTACGACCATGCGCTATGCCGACATCGTACTTCCTCTGGCCCAGCCTCTCTACACCTTTGCGGTGGCGGAAGGCGTGACGCTTTGCGAGGGGATGGCCGTAGTCGTGCCTTTCGGCCGATCGAAGATCTACACGGGCATCGTCTGGCGGCTGCACGACCGGCGCCCCGATTTCAAGACCGTCAAGACCGTCTCCCGCGTGCTCTACGGTACGCCTCTGCTCGACGAGCGGCAGCGCCGTTTCTGGGAGTGGGTCGCCGATTATTACATGTGCACGCTGGGCGAGGTGATGCGCGTGGCGCTGCCGTCGCTGATGAAGCCGAGCGGACACGGCGAGGAGGAGTTTGCTGCCGACGAGTTCCGGCCCCGCCGGGAGTGGTTCGTGGCCCTGGCCGGCGAAGCGCTCACCGCCGACGGGCTG
>ULTY01055113.1_pt1 | contig 18217 bp, 19 predicted proteins | sample 1958021 | NCBI WGS metagenome assembly ULTY01 (sample SAMEA4835746, study PRJEB28245) | human gut metagenome | biome: gut microbiome; material: fecal sample | place: Denmark | collected 2008 | reverse complement strand
ACCGGTACCCCGGTCTACTACGACAACCACATCAATTATGCAAGCGCCATCTAGGAGGTAATGTTTTAGTATATTTCCTTCACACATCCGCCTATTGTCCCTTGACACTAGGCGGTTTTCCTGTTTATCGGTTATAATACATTCGACAAGCGTAACCCCGGCTATTGGGGCCTGGTCGTGCTTTAACCAGCACTTGCAACCGCCACGCTGGAGCGCATACATACGGCTCTAACCACCGCCTATCAACATCTAGGAGGTGTGAACTATGGAAATGGAAATGCTCTCTCAACTCATCGGAAACATCGGCTTTCCTATCGCCGCTTTTGCCGCCATGTATTACATGTGCAATACCACGCTGGGAGAGTTCCGGCAGTCGATGGACAATTTTAAGGAATCCAACCACGAGCTTATAAGCCAGGTGAAGAACCTGTGCAACACCGTGGAATTCCAGCAGCCCAAGAAGGAGGAGTAACATCATGGCAGAAGCCACCAACAACGACGTAGTTAAGGACACCGACGCCGACACCCGTGACGATATCGACGCCTCCAAGACCAACGAGGAGCAAGTGGTTCGCGACACCGACGCCGACACCCGGGACGATATCGACGCGACCAAACGCGCTCAGGACGATATCAACCGCAAGCTTACCAGCATGGGGGAGGCAATCTCCAACCTTACCAAAGTCGTTTCCACCCTCGTAAAGTCGGGTACCGCTGCAAGCGCAAACACCGGCTTTGCCTCTACCAACGATACCGGGAAGGCTACCGTGAAGCCTATTTCCGATCTCGATATCTAACAGTAACGTTTCACGTGAAACATTAGGAGTGTTTAACCATGGCAGAGACTAACTCCACCATCATGGCTTCGGTTTGGCTCGATGGCACCAACGATTTTCAGCAGCGAATCCCCAACCCAACCGTCGAGGGCCTCGACGCGACCCTCGGGGCTTTGTTTGACCCGCTCAACAACGACATGTGGAACTATTTTGTGAACGCTCTGGTCATGCGAATCGGCATGGTTCGCGTCCGCAACCAGGAATTTAAGAACCTCCTCCGCGAGTTCAAGGGAGCCTCGCTGCCCTACGGTCACACCATCCAGGAGATTGCTCCCAAGTGGATTAAGGCGCACGCCTACTCCCAGTCTTCCACCCTGCTTGACGTCAACGCACCGGAAGCACAGGAGTGGTTCCACTCGCGCAACCGCCAGGACATGTACCCCATTTCCATCAACGAGGTTGAACTCCGCCAGTCCTTTGACTCCGAATACGGTCTCTCGTCTCTCGTGGCCGGATTCCTCAACGCTCCCATGAATGCCGACGAGTATGACGAGTACCGCATCATGCTCGAGCTTATAGCCTACTATCAGAAGCATTGGGGCTTTTACACAATCGACCTTGACAACGACCCCCTCACCACCGAGGCCGGAGGCAAGGAGCTTCTCAAGCAGGTTCGGACCCTCACCGGCAAGATGAAGGTTCCCAGCTCCCGATACAACGCCAACGTCATCGACATTCCCGTATTTGTGTCCGACCCATCGGAGCTGATGCTCATCACCATTCCCGAGTGTGAGGCCAACCTTGACGTCGAGGTGCTCGCTTCCCTTTTCCACGTCGAGCTTGCCGACATCGACGTGCGCCGCATTGTCGTGGACGAGCTGCCCATCCCCAACGCCTGCGCGCTGCTCACCACCCGTGACTTTTTCGTATGCCACGATACTTTCAAGGGTATGCGTTCCTTCCAGGACGGTAGCAACCTCACTACGAACTACTGGCTGCACCACCAGGGCATCTATTCGGTCTCGCCGTTCGTGCCCGCAATCCTCTTTACCTACGGCGGCACCTCGACCGTAACCCCGACCGTCACCATGAACGTTACCGGCGTCGACATCACCCCCGCCACTGCCACCGTCGAGCCTGGCAAGACCCAGCCCCTCAACGTGCAGCTTCAGGGCACGCTCACCGGCTCTCCCGCCACGGTCGACCTTACCGGCCTCGGCGTGCGCCCGAACGCTGTCACCTGGGATATTGCAGCCGATTTCGACCTGAACAACCGCACGTGGATTGACAACAAGAACGTACTGCATCTCCAGAAGACAGGCGCTACCAAGGGCGGTAAGCTAACCCTCACCGGCACTGCCTCGTACATCAACCCGTCTGGTGCCACCCAGACCTATACCGACGCCGTTACTATTACCGTCGGCTAGTCCTTTTCCGGCCCTCCCTTCGGGGAGGGCCTTTCTTCGCTTAACGTGAAACACTAGGAGGTGAACATATGCCAGTAACCACCTGGGAGCCGGGAGCCACCGTAACCCTTTACCGCGTTCCGTGGGACATAAACTATCACGACGTGGTGCAGTTCGACACCATGGCCGACCGCCTGAACTACTTCTCAACGCTCGAATCCTTGAGCATCGGCGTTCACTCTTCGGTGTACTGCTACCCAGGCGAGCCAATCACAATCGACGTACCCTATACGTCGGCGTTTCAATACAACTATGTTGTTGTAAGCAACCCGGTACGTGACACCGACCCGGTGACACCTCCCATCAACTATTATTATTTCATCGTCGGATGCACCCAGGACGCACCCCAACCGACCACGCTGACATTGCAGCCCGACGTGTGGCAGCAGTATCTCTTTGACGTCGAGATGGGCACCGGGTACTATACCCAAGGGCACCTCCCAATGGTCAACACCCCATGCCTTGCCAATGACAACATCCCCGCGACCCTCAACCGGTATTTCAGCATCCCCGAGGGTTTGGACAACGGCCCCGAGTTCCAGGACTTTTTCGTTGAGACCTACAGTTTGCAAACTGATTCGAGCGGCGTTAAAAAAGCCGACTACCTTGCCATCGTGTCCACCGCCGACCTGACCGCAGACCCGGGCAGCATCGACAACCCTACGCTCAAAAGCGCCGTCGGCGGGTTTTACAACGGCATCTTTTCCGGCTCTGCGGTCTACCTCATCGACCTGGACACCTCCGTCAGCTCTGTCTCCCAAATCCTCCATGAGATGAGCCTGTACAGCTGGGTCACCCAGTGCATCGTGTCCATCACCTCGGTACCGCGTGCCCTCGTGCAGTCCGACGATATCGGACCGGCAGGGCATCTCTTCGGTGCAAGCGCCAACCCCCAGCTGATGACCTTCCACGCAGCCAGCGACGGTATTTTCGACCTCGGCACCACCGGAGCCAGCATTAAAACCGGCGTCATACTCAACCAGGGATGGGACGGACTTACCGACTACAAAGACCTGCGCAAGCTGTGGGCGTACCCTTACACCGTGGTAGAGCTTTCCAACGGCCAGAACAGCGTCTTCCTCAAACCGCAGCTCCTCCCCGCCAACGACACGCCGGTCAAAATAATGGCCTGTGCGGTGGCCCCCTACCTCGAAGCCGCTGCAATCCCCTGGGGGTACGGGTCCAACAACGACGGTACGTTTACCGTCTCGATGGTGCAGACCAACGGGACAACTAGCACCACGAGCACGGCAACCGTACCCTTTGGCGACCTTCTGGACACAGCGGTGTGGTTCGATCAGTTCCCCCAGTGGTCTATCCTCAACAACTCTGCAATCGTGTACATGGCCTCCACCGCCCATAGCCGTCAATACCAGTACGACACCGCTTCGTACAACCAGGAGATGAGCACCCTAAATCAGGCCAGGAACTTTAGCAACCAGGTCGGCTACCCATTCTCTCCTAACGACCAAGCCTATATGGCCCAAGCCGCTAACAGCCTACGAGACCTGGGCACCGGTGCCATAAGCTCTGGGGCAGAAGCCATAGCCGGTTGGGGCCGCGACCTAGGCTTGGGTTGGACACAGCAGGGAACTAACGCCGCCATGGGGCTTGCCCTCGGCGGCATCGTCTCGCAGGTGCCCTATATCGGAGAGGCTTGGAGCGGTCTTAACACCGGGCTTAACGACTACAACTTTGAGTCTGCCAAAATAGCAGGCGACTACGCCCAGACCATCAAATCAATCGAGTCCGGTGTGGCCGACGCTCAGCTAAAGCCCCCAAGCTCGGTCGGCAACGTGGGTGGTCAGGGCATGCGCTATGCCAACGGATTGACCTATACCCTGTTCGTCAAGTACAAGCGAATCAACCCCGCCTATGTGGCGAAGCTCGGTGATTACTTCAAACGCTGGGGTTATACGGTGAACCGCTACATCGACATTCCAAACGATTTGCGGGTATGTTCACCGTGCTCCTACTGGCGCTTCGCCGAAGTCTACCTAGAGTGTGCCCGAGCCGACGAGACGGACAAAGACCGTATCCGAGCTATTCTGCAACAGGGCACCACTGTCTGGGCGGAACCTAGCCAGATAGGTAAGGTAAAACCTACTGATGTTCAGCCTATCCAATCTAAGATACAGACCTATTACACATAGGAGGTGACACCATGCCTGCAAACCTCAGTATGAACTTCAACCCCGGAGGTCCCGTCAACGTCGCTTTCGGTCCAGCTCCCGGTTGTCTCTGCGCATCCGACATCGAGGACTCCACTTGGACCACCGCCGAGATGAACGCCAAGACCCAAAGGTTCTGGCGCAACTACATGACGACCCTTGCACTAGACCAGTTCGAGTGGGTGAACCTCCCCGACGAGGTACCGCCTAGATTTGTCGAGATGACATTGCTCTATCAGGGATGGGGCTGTTTCTTCGAGAAGGCCCCGGGCGTCCTCGCCTTTGCGGGGGGTGCCCAGACCGACATGCTGGACATGTACTACAACCCCCAGGAGGTGCAGCTTATCGCCGGTAACGGCACAGAGGTGTGGGACCGGCGTTGCGACGATGTGGTAAAGGTAGCCCCAGACGGGACGCCATACGTCGAGGTGGCAAACGCAGCCTACTGCTTCGACAACGTGCTGCGCTATCCTATGATGGACTACATCGACCTATACTCCCGACGCCTCGCCCATATCGACCGCACCATCGATGAGAACGTTCTGGCCCAACTCACCCCCTGGGTGCTCACCTGCTCGGAGGAGGCCCGCACAGATACGATAAACTACTTCAAGCAGCTTGTCGGACACGAACCCGCCATCATCCAAAACGAGGGCTTTAGCTTCTCGGCCCAGGCTGGCGTGCTAAACACTCAGGCACCGTTCATCGCCGACAAGCTCCACGACCTCAAAATCGACCTTATCGCGGATATCATGAACTGCCTCGGAACCGACTCCATGAGCGGCGAGAAGCGAGAACGTATGATTCAGGGTGAGATGGACTCCAACAACGAGCAGATTGCGCTATCCCGCCATTCCCGCCTCGATGCCCGCCGTGAGGCTGCCGACCGTTGCAATCAGCTGTTTGGGACGGACATTCACGTTGAATGGAAGATTAATCGACGCAAAGACAACGAGGTCATGTTGGATGAGTTCAACGACTACGTGGAAGGGGGGGACAATGGAATCGGGAGTGAGGAACCTTACGGCGAATAGAGTCTACCAGGTGAACCCCGCCGTCGGCATCGGCCAGCAGTACAACATGACGCTCTACGACGTGCTCAACTACGGTTACGATTTGGGACTGGCGGACTACCCAATCTGGGACGAGTCAAAGCGCCAACGGCTCAACGACCTTATCGTAAACCACTTCATGTGGCGGGAGGTGCGCGGGGAGACGCCCTACCAGTTCATTTACTTCCTGAACCGCAGGATGGTAGAGCACATGCCGACGCTCAACCCCGTCTTTGCAGCCCTCGAAAGCATAACCGCCGACGAACTATCCCGCACCTCTAGGTCTAAGACCGACCACGTGAGCGACTCCACCGTGAACGGCAGCCAGACCGCAGACGCCTACAGCTCCCGCAACCCCAAGGAGACCATGGTAGGCAAAGACCCGACGCTGTACTACGATGCAGGGCAGCACAACACCGGCCAGAACAGCGCAGCCAACCACCTGCAAGACAGCTACCAGAACGACACCTACGGTAACGTGGTCATGGGATTGCAGCAGTGGGCGCTGGGGGTCAACAACGCGCTTGAGATGCTGTTCACGAGCCTAGAGGTCTGCTTCTGCCAGCTGGTAAGGCCCAACATCAACGTGTATTAGGAGGTATCCATGATTGACGATTCTTGCGAGGTACCGCGCGAAGACCTCGACGAGGGTTTCAACCCATGCCGTAGGCAGGTGGTGGATAACGGAGAGCTGCGCCAGTATGCGCACATGTACGACGTTATGAACGAGCGCTATGACCGGGAGAAGGATACGAGTTATCTTAACTCGGTCAAGAGGGATAGAATCAGCCAGTCAACCCCCAGTCAAAGTACCGGTGGAGGTAAAATTTACTCCCAGGATACAAACGGGGTCGAAGGCTTTATCTCGACGTCTGGAACTCTTGAACCGGCAACCAACGATGAGATTCCATCCTCCAAAGCCGTAGCCGACTACGTAGCTGCAAACATCCCCGACGTTTCCTCCCTTGAGACGGCGATTGACAAAAAGCTGAATAAGGTGACGATAAATAGCGATTACAATCAGGCTTATGTAAAAAGTACTGATGGAAAACAAATTATGATTAACGTCTCCGACGTTGGAACAAGCGTCACACCTACCAGCGGACGGTTGATTACCGGCAAGGGGATATCCGAGTACGCGCAGCCTAGAGCGAAGGTTAAGGAAGGCCTAGGCACTGTGTCCGGTTGCAACGCCTCCGGTGATGCATTGGACCGTGTTATGGTGAGCAACATGGAAATGTCTACGGCAAGCGACGGTTCTTCTACCATACCATCAACAGGTGCCGTCAACACCGCGCTTGCAACAAAGCAGGACAAACTCATTCTACCGCTGGCTATCGAGCAGGGCGGAACCGGAGGCAACACCCCGTATGTGACCGACGATTTGGACAACTCGGCAACCTTCGTCATGTACGATGAGCAGAACGCCCGCTACAACGCAGCACCTATGACCTCGCTCAGTGGGTATCTGGACAACAGGTACAACGCTTTGGTGCCCACAAAAAACCTTTCTAGCGGAGAAGACCTTGACGGACTTGAATATGGGACTTACTTCACCAACAGCGCCGATGCCAGCAATTCCCTGGTAAACAGACCAAACCATACGTTCCAATCGTCTGTTAGGGTCGAACAGTTTGCGAACGGTGCGGTAGCCAACACAAAGGCGCAGGTCATCTCTGAGAACATGACGGGAACGACGTTTTACAGGTCGGCTGTGAACGGCGTCTGGTACCCCTGGACCCAGCTCTACCCCACCCCCGCATCCACTATCCCCAACCCACTCCCGGTAGACCAGGGAGGAACGGGTGCGCAGAAGCGCAGCCTAAAGACCGCCGCCGGCCTCACGCTGCTACCGGTAATCGACTCTATCGGCGCCTCCGGTGCGCTCAACGGGTACACGTCGGTCACTAACATCGCCACGTTTATCACGACCAACAAAATACGGCCAGAGATTACGGCAGCATTTGAGAACCACACCGCCGATGCTGTCGCCCACAACGACCTGCTGCCTACCAACGCACTGATGATGGATTATGTAGATGGAAGCTTGATTAATTATAATAGTATAACTGTATCAGGAGGCGGTACATCAAATCTTGTCTATAATAGGGTTCGTTTAAAAAATAATCGCATCTATGGAGACTGCGATTTTACGGTTGACTCTAGTGGGGACGACGGGGGGGTAAAGGTAAATATTAAAATTAATGGAACTGATATCAACATACCTCCCGTCTTTACTAAATTCATACTCTCTAATAAACCGATGCTAGTTCACAAGAGCAGTAACACCATTATTGAAGGTAAAAATATTTATAATATTACAAATGGTACTGTTTATATTCTATTCAACATAGGAGATTTTAATACTGGCGAATTTATTTTCATTGTTGATTCTGTATTCACCGGTTACAATCAGCCAATGTAAGGAGCATCTCATGCCCAACACCTACCCGACGCCCCCGGCATACACGCCGGGGGCCGGGCAGGGCGGCTACTGGTACCGCCCTCCCTTCACCCCTCGGTTCTCCATCCCCCAGACGTTCGGCGAGGCTCTAAGCTACGAGGCTCAAATACACTGGCTCGCGGGCCTGTGCTCGGACGCAGACTCCATGCTGCGCACCTTGAGCGCCATGCACTGCTACTACGGAACCACGTCGGTAGACACCTCCGCTTTCACGGCCTATGAGCCTTTCACCTACACCGACGCCTCCATTCCCGACGCCGACCAACCCAAGGTGGGCGATTTCGTGGGCCTCGTGTGCCCAGACTCCGACACCCGCTATCTCGGTAAAAACGCCCTCCATATCGCCCGCGTTGTCGAGTGGGGGAGTCCGTGCAACAGCCTTACCCTGGCCTGGTACTACACTGTACACGACCCTACAGCTTGGCTTGCCAGCCTGACGGGTCAGATTGGGGAACTTGCAAACCGCGTAACGTCGCTTGAGAACCGCATGACCGGTGCCGAGAACCGCATCGAGACGCTCGAGGACACAGTGGGACAGCATGGGGACGCCATCACGGCCTTGCAGAACTCTGTGCAGAACCTAACGACCGCCGTTACCAACCTCGAAGCCGACCTATCTGCGCTTGAGGCCAAGCACGACGCCGACATATCGCAGCTCGAAGGTCGAATCAACGCGCTTTCCAACCAGGTGACGCAGCTGACAGCCAAGACGTCCAAGACCCTGGCCGACATCCTTGACAAGATTTACGGGGGCGGAACTGTGGATGCGAACACCGGTGCGGTTACGTGGGGGAGCGGGTCGGCCACAATCCCTGTGTCCACCATCAACATCTTCAGCACAGACGCAAACCCTGACCCCGCATCCAGCGCCGGACTCATCGCGCATGCCGGTGTAGCCGACAACGATCTGTGGCAAAAGTAGGTGGTTCCTATGAGCTATCCTACGACGCCTTACGCCTCCTCCACCCTCTACTGCGAGTGGGCAGGGCAGTACGGCGGTTTCATGAACGTGAGCTTCCATTTCAACCTAGGTTGCAGCCTTTTCGAGGGGTCGGGTCCCGATGCGGGCAAATGGCGTCTCGACTCGTCCGTTACCGACTGGTCTGCTTACTGGGACTGGGGTTCTGAGGTCGGAGGCGGTTTTATCAACGTTGGCGGCATCTGCTGGGCGGACTTCCCGCTAACCACGTCGATGGTAGACCTCGCCGATGGCGGGGATGACTCATACGCCCTCTGCGTGCAGCAGCGAAACGCCGTATTCGGCAGTGATGCCAACTTCAATTCTGCCAACATATGGGGGCTGTATGCCGAGGACATGCACAAGCCCCCAACCGTGTCCGGCGAGTGGGGAGGCTCCACGACCCACTCCCAGGTGATAACCGGAGACCCCTTCGCCACAGACATTACCATCATCGCTCCTTACACACGGTGGTATGACTGGGACAGAACCGACCCCAAGGCCGTCATGGGGGCTGGCGGAACTTTCTCGGTATCGTTCTCCAAGGTCTTTGCCGACTACTATCCAGGAGCGCGTATGGTGTCTGGTGCGTGGCACAGCTCCAACCAGCCGGAAGGGCTATGGCGTATGGAGTCCGGCACGTGGCAGCCGGTCAAGAACCGCGAGGGCGACCCCTCTACGGCTAACGGCTCTAGGCGCAAGTCCGCAAGCTGGGTGCCGGAAGCGAAGTTTTAACCACGGCCCCGGTGTTTCACGTGAAACATCGGGGCTTTTTTAGTTTGGAGGCACGTATGGCCCTTAATTTTGACAGCATCACCCCAGCTCAGGCCCTCATGAGCATGTATGTGGTCGGCCATGCAGAGTCCGACCTGGCGTGGGATGGACACAATTATTATGCCAACATCAATTATGGAGACCCCATCACGGCGTTCATGGTGCAGTACGCAGGTGGCAACCTGCGCAACGTCATCCGGTGGGGACGGCAGATAGGCACGTGGGACACCTTTCTTGACGCACTCCCCTCAGCGTGGTGGGACTGGTCTAGCCAGTATTATTGGAGTGCGCGGTGGAATGAGGACATGTTGGGCGTCTACCTCGATGCGGTAAAGAACAACCTCGACGAGGCTAAGGGTTTTCAGGTGAGCGCGTGGGCGTCTCCGATTTTGGAGAACTTCCCCCGGGAATGCCTTCAAAGCTACGTTATTGCGATGAATTCAGCGGGGGGGATGCCGGAAAGCCTCACGACAGACCAGATGAAAGTGTTCATTTATTACGTCACCCGCTGGCACAACTCCCCTGCGAATGCTAAAAAGATATTCGAGCAGTACGGCATTGACGTAAGTCTTGAGACTTTGCGCGATGCCTTTATTGCCCTTTACCAGACTTTTAGCGATTGGGACATCTACGGCGAGGGATGGACTAACGCCATCAATCTGAATTATCGAGATTTGGTCAATTGGGACGGTACCAGCTCCCCCAGCTTTGACGGGACGGTCGATGACGTGGTGAGCGGGACGCCCGGCGGTGGCAGCTCGGGAGGGTCTTCGAGCGGCGGTCCGAATTCTCCCACCTACGGCGAAAAGGTGACGATTAAAGAGATAATCACCAACGGCCAAAACCTCATCATCCGCACCATGGAGGGTAAAAACGTCCTATGCATCAAGGCCCAGGGTGGGAACGTATGGATTCCCCGGGGCGGGGTGTTCGATTCGACCGGCGGCGGGCAAACCGGCCCGGGCAGCGGGTACGTACCGCTCCCCCCAACCGACCTCGAGGCGATGCAGAGGGTCATGCAGTTTTATGTAGACCATGAAAAGATGTACGGGTACACCCTCGAAGGAGGACAGTACGAGAATCCCGAGGAATCCGGATTGACGAATTGCAGCGCCTTTATTGTGTGGGCAGCGCAGCAGCTGTTCCCGGATGGGACGCTTGCGGGGGTGGGGATGTACACCGGCTCCATGGCGTCGGCGGGCGATACTGTCGCCGAAGGGTCAAGGTGGGACGCTTTTCCCTATGAAAAGAGCCAGCCGGGGGATTTACTGCTGGTAAATCACAACAACTACAACCCGGACTTTGACCACGTGGAACTTTATCTAGGTACCGAATCCCAGGGAAACACCACCGGAAGCGAGCTGTGGGGTGCAGGCTCTGCTCCGGCACCTCATCGCAACGGAGACGCGGGGAGCTATTGCCAAAGCCAGCATGATTGGCGGTTGGTACGCATTCCATGGGATAAATAACCAGAAAGACCCCCGACTCATCGGGGGTCTTTCCTTAGCCGACGATTGTTTTGATGCACGTCGGCTTCATCGGTGCCCACAGCTCGGAGGTTCGCGCGCCTCCGTCATCCTCACCGAACCTTAATGGTACATCGCATCGACCGCTGCCTGAACGGTCGCATAGATGTTGCCTACCCGCTCTGGGTAATTTCCATAATCGCCGTTCATCACTCGCTGGGAGAAAGCAACGACCGCGCTGGGATAGCCCGACACATCGGCACCGAACCACAGGGCATCTACGCAAGACTGCACCTCTTTATAGAGACGGTCCACCCGCTCAGGGTAGTTGCCATAGCGTCCGTCTATTACTAGCTGTGCCATACCGGCTACCGGGTCGGACGTGCTGGGAGGATTATGGTCTACCTCAACACCGCTGTAGGAGGGTCGGATAACCGCTCTCACCAGGTAATTTACCGACGCCCGGTTGACACGCTTCACAGCGTTGTCCTTGTTGCCCTCGATGGTTGTCATGGCTCGGGGGTCTTCGATGATGCCGATGTGGTCGGTCTGACCGTTCCCATCCCAATCCCAGATGACGATATCTCCGGGAAGAGCCTGGGAGAGGGGTACGCGAGGAGGGTTGGCGGACAACACCAGGTCGGTGTTATAGCTGGGGAAGCCCGGGCACTCCACGGCCGCCTGGGCAAGGCACCACGAACTGAAGCAGCAGCACCACCAAATCTTACGGGAGGGACCGCGCAACCAAGCCTCGCCAGTCACGTCGGCCATCCAACGCCCGTACTTGGAACCCGGCTCTGGGTCATCTGGCGCGTAGTACCCAAGCTCACCACGAGCTATGTTTAGAACGTCTTCTGCGGTTGCCATGGCTACATATCCTCTCGTTTGTAACAGGCTTCAAGCGCGATGCTGATGCCTTCTACATAGGCGCACAGCTCTTCTCCATGGATTTTTACCTCTTAGAGCGGTTCACGTAAACCTGGCGGTAGCCCTTTGCGTTCGTCCCCTCTTTCGCATACAGCTTTACCGAGTTCACTTTATCGAACATGGCCTGTGCAAACGCTGCGGCGTCCTGGGCCGTCGGCATCTGGGGAACTGGGGTTCCCTCGGGGAGCATGTCCTGCATGGTGCGCTGGAAAACCTCAGGCGAGTAGTCGCCCGAATAAATGACGGAGTTCCAAAGGTATCGGCGCTCGCCCTCGTTGTCGATGTATACCCAGCAGAACGACACACGCGGGGTTCCGTTCTTGGTCTCATCCTGCTTTACCAGATGCAGCTTTACGTCGTTGTAGAACTTCACGTTTTCAAGAGCCATGGTTTGTCCTCTTATCTCTTAGTCTGTGGTTTCAACGAGAGCGTTCTGATGCTCCCGTGTCTGGTAGACGGCTTCCAGGGCCTCGTGCATCACACCCTTGAGCTTTACCGTCTGGTCGCGCAAGACGAGGGTAGGCGAGCCGTTGACAGCCCCTATGGAGTAATCCCTCCCGAAAGCTGGGCTGGGGGTATCTATCGACTCTAGAGAGCCGTTCGGAGACACATAGAACTCGTCTATGACGGTTCCCACCTCGTCCATGATGTATACAATCATTACTTATCACCTCCTTTCCTGACTCATCATATCGAGAAGAGAATACCAGTAATGGCGGTATTCGTCAAGCTCGAAAGCGTTGAACGTTGTCCTGCACATCTGGGCGAACCGCTTTGCGTCGCTGCGGCCCTGTGGGGTCGACATCATCACAGACGGGTCTATGACCTTGAGCACGCGGCGCTCGGCCCCTGGGAGGTCTGGTTGCCACCAGGGCATCGTAAGCCCGCTCATGTTGAGCCACCGGCACAGGTACGGGGGGCGCTCGCCGTGGTAGGTGCAGAGCTGTAGGATGTGCCTCCCGTCCACGATGGGGCGTTTAGACACATAGGCGCTCGCGAACCGACCCCCTCCTATGTAGATGCCCTCGACCCCTGGGAGTGCGTGCATCCACCCGGTCGACGGTACCAGCATGGTCCTCCTCTCGTAGTCCTTGACCTCCTCGGAGAGGATATAGGTTCCCGTGGTGGCCGTGTCGTTTCCCGAGATGCGCATGAGGGGGGACATCTCGCTCACGTCCTCGTAGGCCATCTCGGCGTACTCGACGGCCACCGTGGCCCCCAGGCCGTCGAAACCGGCACACTGAAAGGTGCGGATTTCGCCTGGTTGGATGCCCAGCCGGTCTATATCTATTCCAAACAGCTCGAAAAAGGGGTTATGTTTGTCGAGGGTGTTGCCGATAAACCACGCCTTGACGTTCTGACGTGAGCGGGCGATGGTCGACACAGCCGAGAGGTAGGCCTCGACCTCGCCGACCATGTAGTCGCGCTGGTTCAGCATGGCGAACTCTTCGTACACGATGTTGGTAACGTCGTCGTATGCGACCGACTTGAAAACATCCTGGTTGTTGAGGGTGACCATATATCCCATGGTTCTGTAGTGCTTCGCGTCCTCGTATAGACGCCATTGGCCGCCTTCGAACTTGACGAGGATTTCATCGTTGTTCGTGTAATCGACGAGTTTGCGATAGTTTACCGTATTGAACCAATTGCTCATGAGGGTTCTTGAGACTTCCCAGTCATAGCGGCCTATTCTGACAAACTCGGCGTCGCTTTGAAAGAACTCGTCTATGAGATGGTTCACCATAGCCGTTGACTTTCCTGGGCCACGGCCAGAGAAAATAAAGTTGTAGTCGCAGTTCTTCGCTAGAATTCTGTCTAGGCTGTAGTACTTCATTATATGATTACATCTCCCTTAATTCTATCGGAGTCCCATTTGCTCCACTGCATCGGCACCGTCCCCCTCTTGCCCCAGACTAGGGAGCCTTCGATATCGGCAACGTCTATGCGGTTGAGGGTTGCAAGCTGTGCGTTGTTGCGGATTGCGGCGTTCATGCGTTTGGTGTTCAGTTCGTTCTTGTAGGTGTTGTTCATGATTTTACCGGCTTTGAGAACGGCGTAACCAGGGCACGTATCGCCGGTGTAGGTGTGCGTCGTCTCAGAGTCTCCCGAGTCCAGGGCCTCGAACTCTACCTTTATCCACGTAGGTTCGATGGAAGAAAGGACTGTGGCTATATCCGTGGAGCTGTCGTAGCGTACATCATAGCCTAGGGCCATGAGGGGGGCGATATCGTCAAAACCTTCGGCAGACACAGCATCTATAAAACGCTGAACCACCTTGACGTTGTACCCAGCGCACTTTGCTTTCCATCCATCCCCCATATCGAGGGCGTATTTCTTATGACCCGGTGTGTAAAACCTTTTGATGTGACCCTCCCAGTCAAACTTGCCTAGCTTGTAAAAACCCTGGTCAAGCTCTGGCATGGCCTGTGGTACCTTGCGGTTTGTAAACTGCACCATATCGCGGATGGAAAGCTCGACGTTCTCGTGCATGGGTGCTAACACGGAATCGATAATCTGTTTGTCAAGGCCGGTCACTTTGATTGAGTCGGTGTCGGTGTAAAGCACGCTCCCTCCGGCGTCCACCACCTTACGGACGGCATAGACGATTTTGTAGCGGTTAAAGAGACTGGTTAGCACCCCAGCCTCACGCCACATCTTTTGATCGCGCTTGCTTGACTTGTAGGTATCCCAGGAGCCGTCATGGAGGTTTTCGAGATACCCGGAATCGGTTAGGCCGTAAGAGTCGCGGACCGGGTTCTGCACCAGGATACCGTAAAGCGCGTTCAGGTTCTCCTTGTGGGACATGACAAAGCGTGCCATCCACTCATCTGTTGGCTCTCCGGTGGTGAGCATTTCCATCTCGTCATAGGTTATATAACCGCGTTCGTAGGCGTCTTCCGGGCTACCGTCTCCTTTGGAGAGCTGCTTTGCGCACGTCTTTTCGGCATAGTGGTAAAGCACTCGCAAGTTCTGGTATACCGTTGGGCGCTCTATGCCCATATATAGCGTCACGTCGGTGAATACAGCGGTTTCCCATTCATATTCGCAGCACAGCTCGTAAAAGGTAGGCGTTGCCACGGTGAGTACCATAGAGTCGGCGGACACAAGGTAGCCGTCCTCGTAGCGGATGCCCTTGGAACCTGTGTTCTGTCGGGCCATGGCGAGGGTGAGCGAGCTGTCGCCAACGTGGGACCGCCAGTCCTGTCTCATGCGAAAGCCCTCGAAAAGGACTGTGCCTATCCAAAAGCCGTGCTTGAGCGTGCAGACGTCGGTGGGGTCTGGGGTGCTGGGCTTGAGTAGGTATTCCATACCCTCGGGAGAACACATAATTGGTTTTGAGGGGATGCGCATGGCAAGCATGATGCCGGGGTAGGCGCTTGTGAGGTCGTATGCCTCGACGTCGTGGATTACTCGCCCGGTTATGTTTCCGTTGGATAGGTTGACGCCTCCGGCATAGCAACCTTTTACGTTGGTTGAGCGCGTGTTGCTGTAGCTGTTCCACCGTTGCATCTCGTCTTCAGTGGAGAACTGGTGTGCATAGGTCTCGTACCTGTCAGCGTCGTATACCGTGCGCTTTCCCATGGACGCAGCACCGATGTAGGCGTTCTCACGGTCGAATGCCTTCACCATGCCAGTTTTGGTGAGGATTGACTTTCCAGCACGTTCTATACCGACATATGGGAGTGAGAGGAAGTTACGACAAAGCACGGTGGACAGAAGCTCTGTATCACGGGTGTTGTATGCCAGCTCGGATTCTCCGAGGACTGTATCTGGGGCATAGGCTTTGTAATAGTCAAGCTCTAGCTTGCGATAGCCTAGGGCGTCACCGAGGGAGCGAAGGGATGTGCGAAAGAGGGCGAGAGAGTCGTAAAAGACAAGGGCAACATCCTTTCCACGTTTTATGGAGCAGGATATCAGGTGCGTAGAGTTACGTGCGCATACGTCTACGTTATAACCCATATCGCTTACGCGGGTGACAAAGTGACGTATATATCCAAAGTCATAGGTTAGGTTGTGCACTGCAACCTTCACCGTGTCCCCGCAGTCCTCCCAGTATTGTAAAAGCGTGTGCAGGTGGTTGTATAGGCTGGTGCAGTCGCGCCCCGTGTCATGGCATACGAGGGATTCGACCGTTTGAGGGTATACGCTTTCAGGGTCTTCTAGGATTGTACAAAAATCCCAGTAGTACAGCACTCCGTAAGTTCCCCGGGCATCGGTGACCGTAGTTCCCTCTGTATCGAAAGTGCATATCACCCGGGGTTCCTCCTTAGTAGTTGTACAGGTCTTCTAGACGTGCGTTTATCTTCAAGACAACTTCTCTCGCCTCGTCTGAATCCCCTGCGAGGAGTGCATCCTCGTACTCGTCATAAAGGTCTTGCATAGTGAAGTCACCGGCAGCCTCCTCTGGGTAGTCGCTGTAGTCAAACCCCCACCTGTTGCGGAAATTCTTCTCAAATAGGGAGGCAGCGTCGTTCATGTATCGTGGGGCGTTTCCTGCGAGAGCCTGTGAGCGGTTGACAGAACCGGCGTATCCTATGAGGTAGTCACGCATGGCTGCTAGGCGCGACTTGTAGCTGTGCGTGACGGTCTTGCCCTCGGGGTCTTTGCCACGCTGCTTCATATCGTTCTGAAAGGACTCTAGGCGATGTATGTAGCGGCGCATGGCGTTTCGGCGCGTGTTCGTCGGGTCGTTGGAGTCGTTGAGGGTGGCGAGGACCTTGCGGGAGGCTTTGAGGTCTTTCGAGAGACGCGACTGGGCGTTTCGCAACTCTCGCTGACCCTGCTCGGCGCTGGTAGGCTCCATGCCGAGGCCCTGCATCATGCGCTGCTGCATGGTCATCGCGGGTACGTAGGCGTACTTGCGGACTGCCTCGTTGACCTTGGCTTGGGCACGCTCGCGCTTTGCACGCTGTGCAGGGCCGTTGATAGCCTCCTCGGCACGCTGCATCGCAAGCTGTTGCTTGGCCAGCTCCTGCTTGCCTCTCTTTTGGATTAGGGTGAAAGTCTCCATGGCGGAGATGTTGACCCCCTGCATGGGGTTCTTTCGTATGCGGTTCATCAGTCGCTCCAAACGTCAAACATGATGGGGCTATGGCATATGTAGTCATGGCGCTTGTTAGGGCTGTCATGCTTTACCACGCGGGGCTTTAGGCCATTGTCATGCGCCCAGTCGTACATGGACTCACGCGATGAGAACACGCGCTGGGGGCGCTCGTCGTTCGGCAGGATGATTTCGAGGTACCACAGGTGGTTGGGGTTGGGCATGGGAGGCTCCCTAGACTAGGACGGATACGAGAACGGCGAGAAGATAGAATACAGCAACGCCGGGGATAGCGAGTAGGATAGCGAGTACGGCAATTTCGAGGTGCTCGAACATGACAACTTCTTTCGTTGACGTTCTGATTATGACTTATGATTACTATCAACGGTGTAATCGTAGCAAAGATAAACAACACCTTCAACAACTTGCCGTCTAATCAACATGAGGTCGTGGTAGTCGCATCCAAGACGGTCTGTGAGTTCAAGAAGGCTTGAGGCCTTTACGTCTGGCTGGCGGGAGCATACGTAGATAGTCTCGATAGGCTTCAGGTCGGACTCATATATGGCGATGCAACGGTCTAGGTAGTCACGGCACTTCACGAGGTCTTCAAGGCCGTTCTTGCGGGGTGCCCGCAGGAGGTATTTGCGGGCGTTGAAAAAGGCTATCGATGCGAAGGGGGTAGGTACGTTCTCAGAGTCGGAAAGCTCTTCGAGGATTGCAAGAAGACCGTTGGGGGCGTTTTCGGTTGAGATTGAGTAATGTGACGGTACGTTAGGCATTGTCGTTAACCTTCTCATCGTGACGATAACCTGAATTTATGTATTGCAAAAGGCGTGTGTAGGCTATGTGTAAGAAGCAGGTAGAAAAAACCTCTATATCGTCGGTGAGGTCTACTAGGGTGTATACAGTGTCTAAATCTAACTTATGGCTGTAGAGAGTTAGGGCGTGGCCTTGGCGATGGGCTGTGTCTATTAGGGCTTGAATGGCATCTTGGTAACGTGGCATTATTACCTCATATAAGCCCACAGAACGCGCTGTGAGCGTGGTTTAGACGTTGGTCGGTGTAAGTGGCTAGAGACTGGCATAATTGATGTGGTTGTCGTAGTAGACCGGGGTACCGGT
>ULTY01073215.1_pt1 | contig 18390 bp, 18 predicted proteins | sample 1958021 | NCBI WGS metagenome assembly ULTY01 (sample SAMEA4835746, study PRJEB28245) | human gut metagenome | biome: gut microbiome; material: fecal sample | place: Denmark | collected 2008 | reverse complement strand
CCGCTTTTTTATGCCTGCAGCTTTATTGATTTATACCATGTAGGGCTTAATGAACTCCGGCGCATCCGCCGCGTTGCCGCTGATGCTGATGATCAGTTTGACATCGGTGCGATCAGAAAACTTTTCCAACTCGGTGAAAAGCCCTTCGAGCGTTTCGAGGGGGTGGTGCACAATCTTCAGGAAGCCGTCGATAAAAAGATATTCAAGATCAAAATCCTGTGCCGCAATGCCGGAAAGGAACCCATAGAACATCTTGGGGCCGTCGATGTGGAACTCGGATGCATCCACAAAGCGGATGCTGTGCTTGAGCTCAAACATGTACTGGTTGTCGTCATCGATAAACACAATGCTGCCCTTTGCGGTCTTGATCGACTCGTTCGCCATGTCGATGATTCGCTTCGTCTTGCCCGCACCCTTTTCGCCGAAAATCACACGTATCAAGGTAAAAGCCCTCCTTCCGCGCCGAAGCGCTTCACGTAAATCTGATATGTTTATTATAACCTTTTTACACAGCCGGGGGCAACCCTTATTTCGTGGCAAAAGTGTGAAAGCATGATTGCATGCGCCGCTTGCATCGCGTATAATGGAAAAATGATTTTTCTTAAAGGAACAACCGATATGAAACGCGTTCTGGGATGCATCCGCCGCGCGGACGAACGTTACCGCATGATCCGCCCCGGCGATAAAATCTGTGTGGGCGTCTCCGGCGGGAAGGATAGCCTGCTTCTGCTTTACGGCCTCAAATTATATCAGCGCTTTTGCCGCACGCCATTCGAGCTTTGCGCCGTAATGCTCGACCTTGGCATCAGCGACGAGGACTTTTCCCCCGTCTCCGAATTTGCAGAGGCCATTGGCGTACCGTTTGATCTTGTAAAAACGGACATTGGAGATGTTGTGTTCAACATCCGCAAAGAAAGCCATCCCTGCGCGCTTTGCGCAAAGCTGCGCCGCGGTGCGCTCAACGATGCAGCGCGGTCGCGCGGCTGCAACCTTGTCGCGCTCGGCCACAACCGGGACGATGTAATTGAAACCTTTTTCCTGAGCCTGTTTTACGAAAGCCGCCTCAACACCTTTGGTCCGGTGACCTACCTTGGCCGCAAGGATGTTACCGTGATCCGCCCGATGATCTTTCTTCCGGAAAAGCAGGCCCTTTCCATCGCAAAGCGGCTTGAGCTGCCCATCCGCAAACCAAACTGTCCCGTTGCCGGGAACACCAAGCGGGAGGAGATGAAGCAGCTCATTCAGCATTTCACCACCATTGTGCCCAACCCGGAGGAGCGCATCATGAACGCCATTGCAGATACGCACAAATACGGCATGTGGGACAGGCTGCGCCTGCCGCCGCGCGACCTTGCGGAGCTTGGGCTTCCGACTGTCCCGGTGCAGGGGGATTCCGGCGATGCCTGATCCGCGTTTTCTGCTGTTCGGCTATCTTCTGCTGATGAGCCTCGTCCTTTTTGCCTTCATGGGGGCGGACAAGCGGCGCGCAAAACGGCGCGCCTGGCGCATACCGGAGCGGACGCTTTTCTGGCTTGCGGCACTCGGTGGGGGCCTAGGCGGCGTGTTCGGCATGCTTGCTTTCCGCCATAAAACGAAACATGCCGCATTCTGCATCGGCATGCCTCTTCTGATGGTGTTGAATTTTGCAGTTGCCTATCTGCTGCTGCGGTATCTCATTTGAAAGCCTGCTTTAAATACACCATATCCGCAAGCTGAACCCCGCCTTCAAAGATCGGGTGATCGTAATGGTCAATGAAAAAGTTTCTGACGACATGCGAGCGCGTAAACCCACACGCTTCGTAAAACGGAATGGTCAAGGGGCTGTCCCCGGTTCCCACCTGCAGAACGGCGTATTGTGTGCGATATTCCCGCAGGAGAAACGCAATAAGCGCCTTCCCATATCCCTTGCGCTGGGCCGCCGGCTCGACAGCAAGGTTTTTAAGTTCCAGCACACCGTCCCCCTCATCCGTTACAACGCATACAGCCTTCACGCCGCCATCCTCCAGCGCGTACATCTCCCCGCGCTCCAGATAGCGGTCGATCATGTCCTCCTGCTCGTCCGCAAGCAGAAGCAAATCAAGATATTGCTTCCGGTTTTCCGCGATTCTTACGATCTCCATATGCGTTTGTGTTATCCCTCCCAAAACAACTCATCCAGCGTTTCATTCAGCGCGCTGTAAGGTTGATGCCCGATATGCCAGCATCGGTTATCGCATCATAATTGATACAGTGTAACGATAACGCCTGAACTCCTTTAACGATGCACCCGCACAGGGTGCAAAAAATGCACACCCCTTATAACGATACCGTGTGCAACGTTACGGGGTAAGGTGTTCGGTTTTACCGCTGACTGTGCATTGCGTTCTCCTTGCTAAACAGGAATTTATCTATTTGCTTTCAGCGTATATGTTGTTCCCCAGTTTTTAAGCACTTCAACCGATGAAAACCCAGCAGCAAAGAGCGCTTCTTTTTCATGTTCAATGGTCAACGGTGTGTCATAATGATAGGATTCGTTATCCGGCAATTTCTGTTCCTTTTTTAAGCGCACTAAATCCTGTCTGTGCGTATATTCTTCCGCATCCGACATTGCAAAATAATCTGTGAGAATAAAATAACCCCCCGACTTCAACGCTATTCTCAATCTTGCGTAAAGTGGTATTTTCTTCTCTTTTGTGAAATGATGCAATGATTCGACCGAAACTGCCGCATCAAATATCTCCTCGCCAAATGGCACTTCAAAATATGAACCTAAGATCAACGAAAGTTCGTTTCCTCTAAATTTCTGTTTTAATGCGCTAAGCATACCCGGTGCAAGATCGATGCCAGTAATCTTCGCTGTTGGATTCAGCAAAAAGAATTCTTCCAATTCCAATCCAGTTCCACAGCCTAAATCAAGAATACGAGCGCCCACCGTCTTGGGAAGACAATGCGCCGTATATGGATAAAACTCATGCGCTGATTCTATGCAGTTCAATTGATGATTATCGTAAATGTCCAACCGGCTGTCAAAAAACTCATCCATTTTTTCAAGAAGTGTTTTATTTTTCAATTCCGCTCTTGATGCTTTCCACTCTTCCTTCGATATGCAGGTAATATGTTCTGTTCTTAGAACACCCTCTAATGCACACGGCACATTCTCGGTCGTGTGATGATAATGAAAACCACACTTCTCCTGGACTCGCTTCGACTTTACATTTCCGTCAAAGTACCCGCACCAAATTTTCTCAAGCCGCAAGTCCTCAAAGCCATAACGCATTATCTCACGAACCGCCTCCGGAATAAGCCCTTGCCCCCAATACGGAACGCCAATCCAGTACCCAACTTCGCCCTCCGTATCAGGAATACCAATATTGCTTGCTTTACCGAGCATCAATCCAGTGCTGCCAACCGGACGTCCCGTCTCCTTTAGAACTACTGCATATGTTTCCGGTTCAGAAAGCACACCTTTGATAATTTCCCGGCTGTTTTCTACGCTCGTATGAACAGGCCATCCGGCAATCGGTCCCACAGCGGGATCACTGGCATATTTGTATAAATCCTCTGCGTCGCTTTCATCCCAGCGGCGCAGGATCAGTCTTACTGTTTCTAATATCATGATTTGATCTCCTTTTTGTGCGTGAAATGGATACCGATATGCCCGAATCCAAGAATCAGAACGGCAACGCCAAGCATGATGCTTTTGCCGTAAACTGCCAACAGCAGAAAAGCCACGACAGGGAGTGTTGCCCCTGCGACCGGGATTCCAAGAATACTGCTGTAGAAGTCCTGCATGGTCTTTTCACTATTGAAATATCTAATCCAATAAATCTCATAAAGCACCATCAATAGAAAAGATGAAACCAGCCACCATGTCCAATTTGACCATGGCTTTATATTGGAATCGGAGAAAATGAGTGATACGCATGAGACCAGAACTTCTCCTATTCTTTCAAATGCTAACAGCACCTTGTTTTCGTTAGCGACATATTTCTCATAATCCTTGGGCTGATTTTTCGTCCATATGATGTTGGGTAACATCAACATGACAAGAAAAACTAGTCCCACATAAGAAAAGCCAAAATTCATATCTTTACTCATTTCTCCTTATGTGCCGTCATAATGTGTAGCTGGTTGCATTTACCGTAATGATGCATCCATCAATCCGCACATACCAGTTCTTGCCTTGACGCTCTATTGATGTACTCTTATCCATTATCTTCGACCGACACCACTCCACAACATCGTCATCTGCCAGTCTGAGATTCTTTTTATCCGCTCAACACCCATTTCAGTTGTGCGGAGTCTGTTTATATTTCCGATCAGCTCATTGCTCATATGACATATATTCAACGTATCGTAGAAACGCATCATTGTGAATGCTGTAACCAGGATGTAGATGAAGCTCACGTAATTGCACTTAAAAAGCGACTTGAAGAAGAGCCAGGAGAATTTGGCGGACTGTCCACCGAAGAAATCGGGCGCATGAAAACTCTTCAAATCCGGCAGGCATCTTTGGAAAGTATGCAGAGCGCTACAGATACCCAAGTTCTCAAGGTTTATGAGGACCAGTTGGCTGATCTCTTAGTGCAGATTGATGACGCAAAAGGTCAGTTCAAAGATTTGCGGGATGAGATTAGTCGCTACGGAAATATAAGTGACCTCACCGCTGTCGCAAAAGAGAATGCACAAAACTTGGCAAAGTGCTACTCAAAGATTGAAAATCTAAAAGAAGGTATTCAAGCAACTAAGGATAAAATAAAAGAAGCCGACATTGCTTTAGCAAGCCTTGAAGAAAAAGTTCGGAAAGCAGGTACTTCTGATGCGGATTTAAATCTTGCAGTAAAAAAGGTTGAAATCTGTGCAGCACTCCATCAGTTATTTAACGACGGCATCGCTGCATATCGTGACAAACTAAAAGCGGAAGTTGAACGTGATGCTACAGAGCTTTTCTGCAACATTAGCAGCGATCCTGACTACACAGCGTTAAAAATCAATGACAATTATGGCCTCTCCATACAACATCGTTCCGGTGAAATAATACCATTCCGTTCTGCCGGGTTTGAGCATATTGTAGCACTGTCGTTGATTGGCGCTTTACACAAAAATGCCCCCTTAAGCGGACCTATTATAATGGATTCTCCTTTTGGACGTCTCGATCCAACCCATAAGAAAAACATAACAAAGGCACTGCCATTAATGTCCGATCAGATCATTCTTTTGGCGTACACTGATGAGATTGATGGGCAGACCGCCAGACAGGTTTTAGGAAGCACACTCAAAAAAGAATATCGCCTGAGAAAGTATGGTTCTTTCCATACAGCAATAGAACTGCAATAACTGGAGGTGACAGATATGAACGATATAACAAATTTCCGCTTATCAAAAGCCGCTAACGAGGTGACTGATAAACTGGTCGCAACGGGGAAATTTGACCACGGAACATCTGCTGCAAAATTTGCTTTTGCATATGCAGTTAAAAATTTCTATGGGAAATTTGACCCTGCCACATATGCTGTCTCCGACAGCAATGGTAGCAATTACAGTGTCGGCTCGTTTGATGATCTTGCACCGTATGTGAAAGTGTTATACCCCGATACGGATACTCCTTACATTTATGTTAGAGCGTTGATTGTTTTTGGGCTGATTGAAATTGGCAAGGTGATAGATTCTGGCGGTATGCCGAAAATTTATTCTCTTTGCGAATAGCAAAACAACTCTATTCTGTAGAGCACAATATGCACACCCTCATAACGAACTGTCCTGTAAATCGTTACGGGACGGCTTCATCGTTGTAAGGGTGTGCAAAATTACCATCGTGAACACTCAGTTGCACACGTTCAAAATAGTCTGTCGAAAATAGCGGGCAAAAAAATAGGACCTTTGCACACCCCTCGGTGTGAGAAAGTCTGTAAATCAAAAGGTTTTTACATTCTTTAACGAAATCCCGGAAACGAAGCCGTATCATATAGGGAACTATTATTTCCCATTCCCTACCATATCTCCCTCGGCAATCTGTAAGGCCACAGTGTTGATTATACTTTACTTTTTATCTTATTTATCTTTCTTTATCACATATACAATGTGCGGCATGTCCTTGCCGCGATACCGTTTCACCACTTCGTATTCCGCCCGCATGCCCAGCCGCTCCGCCACCCGGATTGAAGCCGTGTTCTCCGGGCGGATGTCCGCAACAATTTCCTTTGCGCCAAGGCGCTCAAACGCATCGTGAAGTACGGCCTGCGCAGCCTCGGTGGCGTACCCATGCCCCCAGCAATCTTTGCGGAGCATCCAGCCGGCCCCAAGAAGCTCCTTCCCGCCCAGCGTTTCACGGATCATGCCAACCATGCCCACAAATTCGCCCGTTTCCTGCAACTCTACGGCGTAATGGGCAAAGCCGTCCTCTTCATAGCGTTTGAATGTGCGTTCAAGCCACTCATGCGCTTCATCTTCCGAAAAACCATGCTCCCAAGCGTACATTACCTCCGGGTCGCCTAAAACGGAGAACACCTTGGGGAAGTCCTGCTCCATCAGCCTGCGCAGCAGCAGGCGCTCCGTTATGAGCAAGGCGCTCTCGCGCCGCTTCCAGCGCAGCCAGTCTGCGTCAAGCACCGTCGCCTTCTTGCGCCGCAAGAGCTCCCCGCAGGGGAACGCAGCGCATTCACCGCAATAGACTAACCCATGCGCGTCCACGCAATCGGACGTGAAGCAGTCCCCTGGGGCATGCGCAAGGCGGCAGCCCAGGCATTTTTGTGCCGCATAGGAAGGGCAGCTTCCGCAATAAAAGCCGCATTTTCCGATCAGAGCCGCGACTTCGTTCATATCTGCGCGTCCCTTGCAAAGTATTCGCCCTTGAGCATGGAATACACGATCTGATCCAGATACCCGCGCTCGCTCTTATAACTTTGGCGCAGCATGCCGTCCCGGTGCATGCCGAGCGATTCATAAAGCCGGATTCCGGTTGTGTTGTCCGGGTAAACATCCAGCCAGAAACGATTCATGCGAAGCACTTCAAACGCATAGCGCATCGTGCCTTCCATCGCTTCCCGGCCATACCCTTTTCCTTTTATGTCGATGGCAATGCGCCGAAGCTCAAACACATCAGATTTTGCATCCACATGGCAGAGCATGTAGCCGATGCTGTTTCCATCTGCGGTGCGGAACACCGCAAGGATGTGCTCCGGGTCGGCAATTTCCGCAAGATGCTGCTCCTTTGTTCCCTGCCAAATGAAATTGCGGTTTTCCGCGGCATTCTCCATGCGAATGATAAAAGGGATATCCCCCGCCTCCGCTTCCACAGCAGAGATACGTTTTGTCTGAAACAGTGGTTCCATGTTTATTTTCCTCCCTGTTTTGCTCCAAGTTTTGCCCAAAAACGGAATGTCATCGGCCAAAGCACACCGCCTGTGACCGCCATAAGGAAATACCGTACTGCGTCTGTAAACACCGCGCCGTCAAACAGCGCGTAAAACAGCGCTTTGAGTCCCATGCGCAGCGCAATGATAAGCCCGAGGCCAATGATCAGTTTGCAGGCCTGCGCCCACCACACTGCTTTCGTTTCAAAATGCGTGCGCTTATCGTCCATCCACCAGGCGAGCATCAGCCCGCACATGGTGCCGATCAGTGTCCATGCGTTCTTTACGCCGTGCGCATCGAACTCCGCAATGCTTGCTTCCCGCGCCGGAACCAGAAGCACATAAAGCAGCAGGGAAACTGCAAAGGCTGCCGCACATGCCCCGAAAATCAGCTTGCCTTTTCGGCTTTCCTCTATTTGGTCAAACAGGCGCGTCATCAAAACCACAATCAACACACCCGTAATCAGTGAAACACCAACATCCAGCGGCGTATGCACACCAAGATACATGCGTGAAAACGCCGTAAGCAGAATCGCCAAAGCGCAGCAAACCGTGACCCACTTTTTCTTTTGCCATGCGGCAAGCGTGCCGAATACGGTCACAACCGTTTGCGTATGGCCGCTTGGGAACGAATACCCCGTTGCCGCCTCACGTGCCGCCTCTACGATGGTGAAGCTTTCATCCAACACCCACGGGCGCGGGATCAAAAAGATCGCTTTCATGAGTTGGTTCAGCGTATTTCCCACGAGGCCGATGAAGAAGAAGCGGAATCCCCACTTTTTATCAAAGCACCACAAAAGAGCCATGCCTACCAGCATAAACACCGTTTCCTCGCCCAACATAGTAATCACGGCGGCAACACGGTCCAAAAACGGTGAACGGATCGATTCCAACAAACGCAAAAATTCCATGGCTTTCTCCCAATTGATTGAACTGCAACCATTATAGCACAGGCTCCCGCCGCCATGCACCGCCCAAAATACCTGCAAAGGGAAAAGGTTTAAAATCCGTTCATTTGCATTGCGGTTGTAAATGGGATAAAATATATAGGCAAGCTTTCTTTATTTTGGAAGGAAATATGGCATGAAACACAAAAAATGGCTTATCCTCGGTGGCTGCGTGCTGCTCGTCGCGCTTGCGGCCCTCGCTGTGATCCTGCGTGAACGCTCCAACCCATGGGATGCGCCTGCATGCGGCGATCCAAACGCCGATATGAAACCGGTCATCTATCTTTATCCGGAGGAAACCATGGACGTTTCCGTCTCCCTTGATTACGATGGGGTGCTGACTACGACTTACCCTGCTTACGGCGAATCCGGTTGGGCTGTTACTGCCATGCCGGATGGCACGCTGATTAACCGGGAGGATGGCAAAGAATACTCCTACCTGTTCTGGGAAGGCGAGTCCGATGTTGTTTACGACATGACGCACGGCTACGTTGTAAAGGGTGCTGATACCGCCGCTTTTTTGCAGGCCACGCTCAGCCGCATGGGTCTGATCCCCCGCGAATACAACGAATTCATCGTGTTTTGGCTGCCGCGCATGGAGAAGAATCCCTTCAACCTTATCACGTTCCAGACCAAACGTTACACGGATAATGCAAAGCTTTCCATTTCCCCAAAGCCGGACAGCGTACTGCGCGTATTCATGGCTTACAGGGCGCTGGATGAATGGGTTGAGGTGGAAGCGCCTGCCGCTTTACCCCAGTTTGAGCGCAAGGGATTCACCGCCGTTGAATGGGGCGGCTGCGAGGTGCAATAAGCAAATCGCCGCGCAAATCATCACTGGTTTTCGCGGTTTATGAGAGCTTTGGGCGAATCGCTTGACGGAATAAAATGCACAGCTTATGATTGTGCCATGGAACACCGCGGATGGGAGCGGGTTTTCAACAGTCGATAGGGTGAAATGAAACGCCGTGGCAAAGCCGCGGCGTTTCGCATTGTGCAAAGCCCCTTAAGCCAATTCTATTCACCTTAAACAAACCTTATGGACGTGCTCAGTCACCCAGCACGCCATGCTCGATCTTATAGCTCAGTTCGCTCAGGCTGTCGTTCAGGTGTACATTTTCAATCGGCACTGCCGCCACAAGGTCGATTGGCACAAAGTTCCAAATTCCCTTTATGCCGGCGGCAACCATGCGTTCGGCAATTTCCTGTGCAGCGCTCCTGCGCGCCGCAATCACGCCGATGTCAATTTCATGCGTGCGGATAAATTCCTCAAGCTGTGCGGAATCATAAACCGGTTTGCCGTTGATTTCCTTGCCGATCAGTTCCGGAGCTACATCAAACAATGCAAGAACCCGGAATCCTGCCGCAGAGAACCCTTCAAAATTTGTAAGTGCATGGCCGATGTTGCCTGCGCCGACGATGACAGCGGAATGCTCCCGGTCAAGCGCAAGGATTGACTTAATCTCCGAAAGCAGCGTGCGGACATTATAGCCATAGCCCTGTTGGCCAAAGCCGCCGAAGCAGTTGAAGTCCTGCCTTACCTGCGAAGCATTCAGCCGCATCTGCTGCGCCAGCTTCTCCGACGAAATGCGCTCCACTCCCTGGCTCTCCAACATCACCAAATGCCGATAATATCTGGGCAACCGTTTAATTACAGCTTCAGAAACCTTTTTGAATGCCATGTTTTTCCTCCGAATAACCCGCCCATGCGGAATGTACCATTTTTATTTTATCCACTTTTTCTGAATTTCGCAAGCGGGTTGCCCAAAAAGCCTGCGTTTTTTTATATCATTTTGACAGCCGCATCATGCAGTGCAGGCATTTTTATGCCCGCACAAACAATGAGCCGTTTTTCTCTTTCCGCCAATCCCCGTAAATGCCGCAATATGCCGCGCCAAGTTCAAGGTGCAGCATGGCAATCCCGCAATCCAACCGGCCATATCCAAAGTTCTTTGAGGTGTTCTCCACAAGAATCCCCTCCTCCGACGCATGAAAGCGCCAGGGCTGGCTGTTCATTGCAGAAGGTGCGCGCCGCGCACATTCGATTGCCCGCTTCTGCCACACGGAAAGTTCGCCGAACTGCTCCGCCGTAAGTCCTGTCAGCTTTTCGTACGAGCGGCGGGGGCGCGCGGTATATTCTTCATCCGGCACACCGATGGGTGTGATACACACAATGCGTTCCCCTTCGGAAAGCTCCACGGCGGAAAGCGCGGTTTGCTTGTTATAAGATGCGCCAAGCCAGCAGGTGCCAAGGCCCATTGCCGTGCATTCCAACACAAACGCTTCGCCGACATAGCCCACCATCTCAGGCTCTGCATCCTTCTGGGCAATGATGGCGGCAAAGCTGTTCGTTCCGCTTATCTTGCCATACCAGAGGAAAATCGGCCGGAACACTTCCTCCGACCTTCCGAGGGCGATGCGAACGCCATGGGCACGCAGCAGCTCTGCCATGCCGGCAAGCGCTTCAAGCTGCTTTTCCTCCGGACCGTCCTTGTATCTACGCACGGAAAACCGCCTTTGCGATGCCTCATACCAACGCTGCATGCTTTCCATTTCCGTCTCCCCCGTTCCGTTATTCTTTGATCCGTTCTTCGCCCGCACGCTCCAAAATGGGTTTTAAGTATTGGCCGGTATAGCTTCCCGCAACCGCTGCAACTTCTTCCGGCGTGCCTGTCGCAACGACCGTACCGCCCCGATTTCCGCCTTCCGGACCAAGGTCAATAATGTAATCCGCCGTCTTGATCACATCAAGGTTATGCTCGATTACGAGCACGCTGCTGCCGCCCTCGCAAAGGCGCTGCAGAATCTCCAGCAAGCGCTTAACATCTGCCACATGCAGGCCGGTGGTCGGTTCGTCCAACACATACAGTGTGCGTCCCGTATCCTTGCGGGAAAGCTCCGTCGCAAGCTTTACGCGCTGTGCTTCCCCGCCCGAAAGCGTTGTGGAAGGCTGCCCAAGCCTCACATATCCTAAGCCAACATCGTAAAGCGTTTGCAGTTTCTTTGCAAGGCGCGGCAGCGGCGCAAAAAATTCAAGCGCTTCCTCGACCGTCATGTCCAGCACATCCGCAATGGATTTTCCTTTGTAGCGTACCTCCAGCGTTTCGCGGTTGTAGCGCTTACCGCGGCACACTTCACAAGGCACGTAAATGTCCGGCAGAAAGTGCATTTCAATCTTGATGATGCCGTCGCCCCGGCACGCTTCGCACCGTCCGCCCTTCACATTAAAGCTAAAACGGCCGTTGTTATACCCGCGCATACGCGCATCCGGCGTTTGTGCGTACACTTCCCGGATCAGGTCGAACAGTCCCGTATATGTAGCAGGATTGCTGCGCGGCGTCCGCCCGATGGGCGATTGATCAATATCGATGATCTTGTCAAGATGTTCAATGCCAAGGATCTCGTCATAATCCAGCGAACGCGTCCGCGCGCCGTTGAGTTCACGCAGGAGTGTTTTCTTTACAATCTCGTTCACAAGGCTGGATTTTCCGCTGCCCGACACGCCCGTTACGCAGGTAAAGATACCAAGCGGAATATCAACATCGATATTTTTGAGGTTGTTCGCCCGCGCGCCGCGCACGCGAAGGTATTTCCCGCCGCAATCGCGCCGTGTCTGCGGTACCTCGATACGCTGCACACCCGTGAGAAATTGCCCGGTGATGGATTCCGGCGTTTGCATGATGTCCTCCAGCGTGCCTTTTGCAACAACATGCCCACCGTGTTCGCCCGCTCCGGGGCCAATATCCACAATATAGTCCGCCGCACGAATCGTATCTTCATCATGTTCAACCACAATGAGCGTATTTCCAAGATCGCGCATTCCCTGAAGCGTTGCGAGCAGGCGCGCGTTATCCCGCTGGTGCAAGCCGATGCTCGGTTCGTCAAGGATGTACAGCACGCCCACAAGGCCGGAGCCGATCTGCGTGGCCAAGCGGATGCGCTGTGCTTCGCCGCCGGAAAGCGTTGCTGCCGCGCGGGAAAGCGTCAGGTAATCAAGCCCCACATTCACAAGAAAGCCCAACCGCGCGTCAATCTCCCGAAAGATCTGTTCGCCGATCATGCGCTGCTGCTCGGAAAGCGCAAGCGAACTCAAAAACGCACGCGCATCGAGCACGGTCATGTCGCTGACTTCCGCGATGGATTTGCCGCCCACCGTCACGGCGAGGCTTTCCGGGCGCAGGCGTTTGCCGCGGCAATCCGGGCAGGGGATGTTGGACATATATGCCTCATATTCCTGCTTCATGCCTTCGGACTGCGTTTCGCGATACCGCCGCTCCAGATTGTTGCAAATGCCCTCAAACGGGGAATCGAACGTGCCGCTGCCGAATTCTTTCTTGTATTCAATGTGCAGGCGTTCTTTGCCTGTTCCGTACAAAATCGCCTGCTTTGCCGCATGCGGCAGCTCCGCGAACGGCGTTTCCAACGAAAAACCATACTTTTCCGCAAGCGCCGTGAAGTACATCCCCGCGATGGATTCCTTATTCGCGCTCTGCCAGCCGCTCACCGAAATTGCGCCTTTTGCAAGTGAAAGGCTTTCATCCGGCACAACGAGCGCCGGGTCAATTTTCATCATCGTGCCAAGGCCGGAACACGTTGGGCATGCGCCGAACGGATTGTTGAAGGAGAACATGCGCGGCGTCAGTTCTTCGAGGCTCACGCCGCAATCCGGGCAGGCATAGTTCTGTGAAAACAGCAGCTCTTCCTTCTCCACCACATCCACCTTCACAAGGCCGCCGCCAAAGGCAAAGGCAGTTTCCAAAGAATCGTTGAGCCGGCCCTCCACTCCAGGGCGGATCACGAGCCGGTCCACTACGACGTCGATTGTGTGCTTAAGCTTTTTGTCAAGCGGCGGCACATTGCCGATATCGTAAACCATGCCATCCACGCGCACGCGCACGTAGCCTTCCTTGCGGATGCTTTCGAGAAGCTTTGCGTGCTCGCCCTTGCGTCCGCGCACAGCCGGTGCAATGACCTGCACGCGCGTCCCTTCTCCAAGCGCCATCACCTGATCGACCACCTGATCAATGCTTTGCCGTTCAATGGGCCTGCCGCATTTCGGGCAGTGCGGAATGCCGATGCGCGCATACAGCAGGCGCAGATAATCATGGATCTCCGTGACCGTGCCCACCGTGGAGCGCGGGTTATTCGAGGTGCTTTTCTGGTCGATCGAAATTGCCGGAGAAAGCCCTTCGATGGTATCGACATCCGGCTTTTCCATCTGCCCCAAAAACTGGCGCGCATAGGACGAAAGCGATTCCACATACCGCCGCTGCCCTTCCGCATAAATGGTGTCAAACGCAAGGGATGATTTTCCAGAGCCGGAAAGCCCCGTAAACACAATAAGTTGATCGCGCGGGAGCGTAATGTCCACATTTTTGAGGTTATGTTCCCGCGCGCCTTTAATTACAAGCGCGTCTTTCATATCAATCTTTCCTCTGTTTATTGCAAAAATCGTCTCTTCTCACCGCAGGCCGCTTATTTCCTGGGTGACTTGCGCGCTCTGCCGCGCGCCTTCTTTGCGCTGCCCGGTGTGCCGGGCGCAGGTTTTTTCACGGCAGCGCCGTCGCCTGTGAGCGCAAACAGCTCATCGCGCAGCTTGGCCGCGGCCTCGAAGTCCAGTTCTGCCGCAGCCTGGCGCATCTGCGTGCGCAGGATTTCGATGCGTTCCTGACGTTCTGCTTCCGTCATGCCGCCTTCGTCCTGTTTCGCCTTGCGTGAAATTTCAAGCACGTTATGCACGGCTTTTTTCACGCTCCGGGGCGTGATGTTGTGTTCGATGTTGAACGCCTGCTGTTTTTCACGGCGGCGGTTGGTTTCTTCAATCGCGCGGCGCATGGAATCGGTGATCTCATCCGCATACATAATAACCCGTCCGTCTACATTGCGCGCAGCACGGCCTACGGTCTGGATGAGCGAAGTCGTGGAACGCAAAAAGCCTTCCTTATCCGCGTCCAAAATCGCCACGAGGCCGACCTCCGGCAAGTCAAGCCCTTCGCGCAGCAGGTTGATGCCCACAAGCACATCAAACTCGCCCAAACGAAGATCCCGGATGATCTCCATACGTTCGATTGTTTCAATGTCGGAATGCATATAGCGCACGCGCACGCCCATGGAGTCCAAATATTCCGTAAGCGTTTCTGCCATGCGCTTTGTAAGCGTGGTGGCAAGCGTGCGATATCCGCGCGCCGCCATCTGCTTTACCTCGCTCAAAAGATCGTCAATCTGGCCTTTTACGGGGCGCACGCTGATCTCCGGGTCAATCAGACCTGTTGGGCGGATGATCTGCTCCACCGTCTGGCTGGAAAGCCCCAGTTCATACTCCCCGGGCGTGGCAGAAACGCAGATCAGCTGGTTGATGCGCTTGCTGAACTCTTCAAAACGCAGCGGTCGGTTATCGAACGCCGCAGGCAGGCGAAAGCCGTATTCCACCAGGTTTTCCTTACGGGAACGATCCCCGCTGTACATTCCGCGCACCTGCGGCAACGTCACGTGGGACTCATCCACAATCATGAGGAAATCCTTGGGGAAATAATCAAGCAGCGTAAACGGCGGCTGCCCGGGTTTGCGTCCGTCAAAATAGCGGGAATAGTTCTCAATGCCCTGGCAATAGCCGATTTCGCGCATCATTTCGATGTCGTACAGCGTTCGCTGTTCAATGCGCTGTGCCTCAAGAAGCTTGTCCGCAGCCTTAAACTCGTCTACGCGCTTCCACAGGTCGTTTTCAATCTCCCCGATTGCCGCCTCCAGCTTTTCCTTGCCGGTTGCATAATGCGATGCGGGGAACACGGCAACATGCGCACGCTGAAGCAAAATCTCTCCAGTAAGCGGATTCACCTCGCTGATGCGCTCGATTTCATCCCCAAAAAATTCTACGCGCAGCACCTTGTCCGACCAGTTCACGGGGAAGATGTCCAGCACATCCCCTTTGGCACGAAACGTCCCGCGTGAAAAATCGATCTCGTTGCGTTGGTATTGGATGTCCACAAGCCTGCGGATCACCTCATCCCGCTCGATCCGCATGCCCTCGCGCAGGGAAATCGAAAGCTTCAGGTATTCTTCCGGGTCTCCCAGAGCGTAAATGCACGAAACAGAAGCCACAATAATCACATCCCGCCGCTCGTTCAGGGCGCAGGTGGCGCTGTGGCGCAGTTTGTCGATTTCATCGTTGACTGTGGAAACTTTTTCGATATACGTATCAGAGGAGGCGATATACGCCTCCGGCTGATAATAGTCGTAATAGGACACAAAATATTCAACCGCGCTGCCGGGAAAGAATTCCCGAAGCTCAGAGCAAAGCTGAGCGGCAAGCGTTTTGTTGTGCGCAATGACGAGCGTGGGCTTCTGCACGCGTTCGATCACTTTTGCCATGGTAAAGGTTTTGCCGCTGCCGGTCACGCCCAGCAGCACCTGTGTTTTGTCGCCGCGCAGCACACCAGCCGCAAGCTTTTCTATGGCCTGCGGCTGATCGCCCTGCGGTTCAAACGGCGACACCACCTTGAATTCGTTCATACTGTCCGTTCCGTCTTTCCTCAATACGCGCCTCATTCTATTCTACCAAATAACACGCGGAAAGAAAACTCCGCGCGTACATTTTCCCGATATTTTGTTTTGGTATTTCATGAGTTCAGTGTGCGGAAGCAATTGGCGAGGCTTCCAAGCATCTCATATTGTGCATCCCGGCAGCAAAATGATAGCATGTATATACACTGATTTAGGATGTGAAACAATATGGATGCCCTTTTTCTTCTCTATGTCGGCGCGATCCCCGTTGTGCCCTTGATCGGCGCGGGAATTTTTAAACGCCGCAAGGATACCCGGCGGCGCAATGTGTGCTATGGGCTGTTCGCGCTGCAGCTGCTGCTAAGCATCGGCTGCGCGGTTGTGTATTTGCAGCAGCATTGAAACGGGGCGGTTTTCACCGCCCCGCCAAAGTTACTTGTTCATACGGTAGATAAAGTTGAGGCCTTCAAGCGTAAGCGTCGGGTTAAGCACATCGATACAATCCGTTTCTGCTGCGATCATGGAGGACATACCGCCCGTTGCGACCACCGTGGGCGGTGCGCTCAGTTCCTTTTCCATCTGCCGCACGATGTTTTCCACAAACCCAACATACCCATTGATGATGCCGGACTGGATGCCATCCTTCGTGTTTTTGCAAATGGCATGATCCGGCTTGATGTATTCGACCTTGTGCAGCATGGCTGCCTTTTCAACCAACGCATCCGTGGAAACGATAATGCCCGGCCCAATCGCGCCGCCGAGAAATGCACCGTCTTCAGATACGACGGAAAATGTGGTTGCCGTACCGAAATCGATAATCACAACCGGGCCGCCATAGCTGCGGTACGCCGCAACGGCATTGCAGATGCGGTCCGCACCCAATAATTCAGGGTAATCATACCAGATATCCAGCCCCAGTTCCAAGGAAGAACTTACCATCATTGGCTGTTGTCCGAAGAAATAAAGCTGGCACATGTGCTCGATGGTGTAGTTGATCGACGGCACAACCGATGAGACGATGATGCCGCACACATCCCGCGTTGAAAGGCCGAGATGCCCGAAAAACGACTCCATCTGCACGCCCAGTTCATCCGAGGTGCGGTGAAGATCCGTTGTCATGCGCCAGGAATTGAGCAGCCTGCCGTCCTTATAAATGCCGGTTTTGATGTTTGTGTTGCCGATGTCCATCGCAAGGAGCATAATGGTGTTCCCTCACTTATTTTTTACAGCAGTGGATCAGGCGGTGCGCCGTTTCATGTAACTTTGCAGCGCCTTGCCCGCCGCCGTGCAAATCAGAACTGCCGCCACGGCTTCAATTCCGCCGTTTACCAGGCCGGTCGTTGCAAAAAGAATCGCCGCCACCCCTGCGACATCCGTTCCGAACGCCTGCGCAAGCAGCGGCGCCGCAAGCAGATACAGGATGCCAAGGAACAGCACGGTGTTGGTAAGCGAACCTGCGGCGGATGCCACCATCATGCCAAGCACGTTTTTCTTTGGGGTAAGCACGCGGTACAGGAGTGCGCTTACAAACCCGACAAGGATACGCGGAAGGAAGAGCACTGCAAGAACAAGAAGCAGATTGTACAGTCCAAAGCCCGTATCCGCTCCCAACATAATCATGGAAAGCGGTGTGGGAACCAGCAGAGCCCGCAGCAGGCTGGAAAGCCCGAAGAAGAACCCCAGAACCAAACCGCCGCGCAAGCCGAGGAAAAAGCTTCCGAGGATCACGGGGATGTGGATCAGTGTAATTTCGATCGGTCCTGCGGTGATATACCCGATCGGAGTAAGCGCAAGCACAAAAATCATTCCGACAAACAGCGCGTAAAGAACCAGCGTATGAACTTTATTGCGTTCCATTCTATCGCCCTCCTGCGAAGTGTTCTTCTGCAAACCGCTTTGTTACAGCCGTCCGCTGAAAGCATATTATACCTTTATTTTCGCCCACACGCAACCCCGCGCGAGCGTTTTTCATGCCCATGTGCCAACCTGTTTCCGAAGTGTTAATTTTCTGTTTGTGCGCCTCTTCCTCCCACAATGCCCTTTACATCCCCCCTGCCGCGCGATTATAATAGAACAGAAAGCGGCACGCTGCGCGCTCCCGCGACTGATTTCGAACAAAACTATTTTTAATATAATGAGGTAACCGGCAAAATGGCTGAAATTGCAACCAAAAACAAAGCGCCTTCCAGCGGAAAAAAGCTGAAAGTCTGGCTGATTGTGCTCGCAGCCGTGCTCATCGTAGGCGGTGTTGTCCTTTTTCTCAAGATCAAAAGCGACAGAGATGAAGCTCTGCGCCAAAGCATCATCGGTTCCGGAACATTTCACCCTGGCATCACCGTTGCGGGCGTTGATGTTTCGGGCATGACGCCTGATGAAGCGGCGGAAGCACTCAAAGGGGCTGAACAATCGTTGGTTCAGGATGTTTCGTTCCGCATTACCGACGGCGAACATATCTATGCCTTCGATCAGCCTCATTTTGACATCGCGTTTGATACCGAGGCCATTCTGGCCGAAGCAATGGCGCTTGGCCGCGAAGGCGATTTGGATTCATTGCAGGCTGAGCTTGCGGACATTGCGGAAAATGGGCGCAGTTTTGACCTTTCCTATACCGC
>ULTY01081701.1_pt1 | contig 18526 bp, 14 predicted proteins | sample 1958021 | NCBI WGS metagenome assembly ULTY01 (sample SAMEA4835746, study PRJEB28245) | human gut metagenome | biome: gut microbiome; material: fecal sample | place: Denmark | collected 2008 | reverse complement strand
CCGCAAGCAGCACACGGTTGAGCGCTGCCATACTTCTTCTCTGCGTGCAGCTGTTGAGCGGGAATTAAACGGTGTAAAGGAAAACTGGCAGCAGGACGAGTCCCACTATGCATTCTGCGGCGGTGGATTTCCAATTATTGTAAATGATGAGTTCCGCGGTGTTGCCATGATCTCCGGTCTGCCTCATCTGGAAGACCACAGAAATCTGGTGGAAGTAATGGATCAGTTCTGCGCACAGAAGAACGCGTAAGATCTATTCCTATTATTGGTTCTCACAGCAAATATAAAACAGGTCGCGGATATTTCCATAAAATGTGATATCTGCGACCTGCTTTTTTATTATACGCATTTTTCTGCTATTTTTATCTATTACCTATCTATTCCCATTTTTTCCACACATCCGGCTGATAGCCTAAGGTAGACTGCTTTCCGTTTCTGACCACCGGTGTTTTGATCACCTGGGGATTTTCCAGGACTTTTTGCAGCTTATCTTCCTCTGCGATATATTTGATCAGGGACAAAATATCTTTGTCTTTCCCATCCCAGTTGATCATATTTTCCAGGCCTCCGTTTGCCTGGGCAACGGAGTTAAACTCGCCTTTTGACATGCCTTTTTCCTTCATGTCAATGAACTGGTATTTGATGCCACGCTCTTTGAAAAAGCGTTCTGCTTTCTTTGTATCATTGCACTTTTTTGTGCCGAAGATCTGGATGTTCATAAAATATGTCCGCCTTTTTCCTGAAAATCTGTGTTTTTATTCATATCTTCACTCATGATACCATGCTGCATTTGTCTTTACAAGCCGTCTTTATCTGCGGATCACCTGGATCTCCTGCTCTGTGCCAAGATCTACCGGTTTGAAGGTGTTTTCCAGGCCTTCTGTAATATAGATCTGGCCTTTATCATCTTCTAAGACTGCCTCGTAATTCTGGTGGCTGCGCCAGTGTTCAGCCGCTTTTTCCGGACCCATGACAAAAAGGGCAGTGGAAAGACCATCACAGAGGAAACCGCTGTCACTGATAATGGTCACAGATACCAGCCCATTTTTAGCCGGAGCACCGGTTTTAGGATCCATAATGTGCCAGTAGACCTGACCGTCATCACCTGTGAAATAACGCTCGTAGCCACCGGAAGTAACCACCGCCTTATCTGTTACAGAAACACCTCCCAGATAACGGTCCTCTTCTGCTGCCCGGATACCGATGAACCAGTCAGACCCGTCCGACTTTGTACCTACTGTCTGGATATTTCCTCCCAGACTGAAAAGAGCAGAAGTAACACCTTCTTCTTTCATCAGGTTTGCCAGGACCTCTGCTGTATAGCCTTTTCCTACACTTCCCAAATCTACCATCATATCCGGTTCTATGGATACAGTATTACCATTTACCTGGATCTTGCGGTAATCTACGCGGGAGACTAATGCTTTGCGTTCTTCCTCATCGGGGATGCGATGTTCACCTGTGGTAAAGCCCCAGGCTTTTACAATGGGATAGGCGGAAATGTCTAAGGCACCGTCTGTATCTTTGCAAAGTTTTAGTGACTGAAGCATCAGATTTGCAAATTCCTCTGCAAAGTTCTCATTCTTCTTCTCGTTTAAATTCCACATGGGACTTCCTTCTTTTGTCACAGAAAGTGTATCTTCCAGTTCTTCTATTTTCCCCCGGACTTTTTCTTCTACGTCATCATTTCCGCCATAGATCTGGAACTGCATCACTGTGTCCATGGCAAATACGGTAAAGTTCTTTTCTTCGGATCCTGTCTCTGTACGCAAAACAGGGCGGTCATTTTTGACCGCCTCTGTTTCAGCTGTTTTTGTAGATGCACTGCATCCGCATAACATCAGTGCCAAGATCACCAGACACCATTTTTTCAATTAGATTTCTCCTTCTGTTTCGGTTGCTTCTGTATCTTCGGCAACATCGTCAGCTGCATTGTCTTCGGAAACATCTTCATTGGAGTCTTCGGAGTTATTGTCCTCGGAAGCATCTTCTTTATCTTCTTCAGCTGGAGTTTCCTCTGTATCCTTATCTTCGGAGTCCTTATCCTCAGATGCATCTTCCTCTGGCTTATCCTCTGCCGGCTCTTCTGCAGTATCTTCCTTATCTTCCTCAGAAGGTTCGGTTACTTCATCTTCTGCCGGAACTTCTTCTGCATCCTTATCAGCCGGAACTTCCGGAACAACTGTTTCATCCTTTGTTTCAGGAACAGTTACTTCTTCCTGAGCCTCTTCTTTCATTTCCTGCTCATCTAAAAGTTCTTCCTCTGCTTCGGTTGGGTCTACCAGTTCGCCATCTCTTACATAGAATACATAAGAACCATATTCGCTCTTCTTACTGTAAATAGTAACTTTGATCAGATCACCTGTTTCGTAAGCATCGAAACCATCCTTAGCAAAATCAATGTAATCTTTTCCTTTTCCCATACCATCACTTTCAGGTGTTGTACCTACTTTAAACTGCTGATCTGATATAGAACCATAACTACAGCTTTCATACTGATGCTGTCCTACCATTATATAATCTATAGCACCAAGATAGGTATCTCTTGAAATATCGTTTATGGTGTCTACTTTAAGGAGTAAACGATATGCTTCATACTTCGCCAGGAAACTATCTACTGAAACTTCTTCAAAAGTGATATCCTTATCACTTTCATCGTTTCCATTATCTCCAGAATTATCTTCACCAGGTGCTGCAACTAATTTGCCTGCTTTCAGATAGAATACATATGGATCATAGTCTGCTTTAGCAGTAGAGTAAATAGTGACTTTAACCGGAGTACCGTCTGTACCAAAATCAGCAATATCAGTTGTAAAATCGATATATTCCTGCTCTCCGGTTTCTGTATTAGTGCCACCCTGCTTAAATTTATTTGAGTTTTTGCTAATATCTGGAGTACCATAAGAATATTTTACATCTCCAACCTCAATATAATCGATAGCTTTTAAGTAAAGATCTCTGCTGACATCGTTAATTTTCTCATCAGTAAATGTTAAGCGATATGTATCATAATCATCAAACCAATATTTCACATGAGCTTTCTCAAAGGTAAGTCCCTCAACGCCCTCATCTTCTCCGGCATTACCATCAGACTCAATAATTACTTCAATTACCTGGCTCTTGTATCCATCTGCTTCAATTGTGAGTTTATGTGTACCAACCGGTAATTCAGATGTATCAATGGTAATCTCTGTGTCATTTACTGTTGTGTCAAGTTCTTCTTCTCCATACTTAACAGAAGTAATTGCTTTCAGATACTCTGCATTACCTTTCAGTGTCCATTCATTTCCTCGCTGGATATTAAGCTGTCCAGTAAGCTTTGGAGCATCCTTATCTTCTGCAGGAGGAACAATTTCGGAACCATCTTTCAGAACATATCTGCCATTGCTGTTCTTTACAGCAGTAAGAGTAATGGTATCATATCCCTCTGCCTCAACAACAATTTCAACTGTATCACCTGTAAATCCAGTATCAACAGTCATACGCAGGCAGTCATTAATGCTACCGTAACCACTGTCTACAACAGAAGCTGCGAACTCATTATTATTATATCCAAGTCCAAGTAATGCCTTTGTATAAGTCACATCACCAACCGTAACAGATTTTACTGCGTCAAGATAATCTGCCAGCACCTTCTTAGCATCAGTATCTGTATCATTCTCGAAAGTAATGTAATAGTTGGCAGGAGACATGAAGAAGCCAGCTTCCTTGTACTCCAGGCTCTTTACAACCGGAACAAAAGTAACCTCAGGCTCGTCAACACCTTCTGCAACTACGATCTGTGCTGTTAACGCATCTACATATCCCTTTGCGCGAAGAGTCAGTGTATGTGTTCCAGGTTTGATGTTTCCGATAGTCAGGCTCTTCTTGTCAGCAGATATCTCATAATATGCTGCATCGCTTCCTTCATAGCCCTTTGTATAAAGGGTATCATCCTCATCTAAAACTACAGAGGTCAGATACTTTAAGAAACCGCCTTCAGAACCGGTTACATCTACTTCTGCGTCTGCATAGTATCCCTGGATCTTGCCAAAGGTTCTCTTATCAGATGCATACTCATTCTTGCCATCTGGATACTTCACAGTCAGAGTCAGTCCCTCTTCCAGAAGCTGATCATAAGTAATCTTAAATGCATTCATCCGGTATCCGTCTGCTTCTACTGCGATCTTGTATTCTTCTCCCGGTGTGAACAGGCTCTGATCCAGAGTTAAAGTTCCCTTTTCAACATCTACTGTATACTTGTCTTTTGCAAGTCCGGTCCAGCTGTCATTGATCACAACATTTTTGATAGCAGCCAGATACTGTGCATTTTCATGCTTCAGAACAACATTTTCGCCTTCCTTGTTCTGCTCTACTGTGAATGCACCAGCTGCCGGGCGGGCAAAATCACCGTTATTCTGGATCTCACCTAAAAGACCATCTTCCAGAACTTCCTTTGCAGTTGCCGGACTGTTGCTCCAGGTCACACCGGTTCTCTTGTAATCCTCAAAGGAAAGGATCTGATCGTCTTCGTATTTCTTATTTTCTACGCTGGATACATAATCGGTCCAGTCATAGTATTTTCCTTCTGCTCTGTCAAATACTGCATCCTTGATAATGTTGTACCACCAGTCTACAACTGCCTCAGACTCAGCTGTAGATCTTCCAGCTTCTTCCAGAAGTTCTGCATTTACCAGCAGGTCGGTATCAAATACCAGATTTGCAGAAATAGCGCTGCTTCCGGAACTGCTTTCGCCGGAGCTGCTGCCTCCGCCTGAACCTGTGGATGCTGTGGAGACGCCATCAAATGAATACTGGGAAATTCCCATTTCATCCTTGAATGGAACATTTTCACCATTTGTTACTTTAAATCTGACAGAGGTTGCCTTAAATCCGTCTGCATATACAGTCAGCTTGTAATTGCCCTTATATTTTAAATGATCTACATTATCATTATAAAGGACAAACAGATCCTGGCTGAACAGGAACCAGTCATCGATCTCGTTTAATTCTACCGTCTCAGTTGGTCCTTCCAGAACCACACGGCTGATCGGTGTCTCAATTCCGTATACCATGTTTTCAACCTGGAAATGTAGGTTTACGCCAGACTGGGCTGTTTCCTGTAATTTCAGAACAGGTGCCTGGGCATTTACTACATGGATCGGAACAAGAGCAGATGTACCTGCCTTGGACTCTACGCGGACATAATATCTTCCGTTGTTTGTGAAATTGCCCTGTCCGCTCTTAATGGTCAGTTCGCCTACGCGGCCACTTCCATGAGCTACATCTTTTGCACGGTCAAATACAAGATCACTGTTGATGGTGTTCTTATTTTCATTGTACTCTACCAGCTGAAGGCGGTTAATTCCGTCAAACCACTCTTTCTCATCGTCGGTATTGTAATTGAACATAATGGTTACAGTTGCTTTTCCATCTTCGCTTAATTCTGCATCCGGTGAATAAGCAGGATGAGCCACCGGCTTTTCTCCAAGAGCGAATGTTGTCTTAGATGGTGAATATCTTACAGAACCATCATCTGCATAGTTGGTCAGATAGTAATCCCAGATGGATACCGGTCCGTGTGTCATGATCTTTTCAGGAAGATAGCTGTCTCCTGTGTAGATAATACCATCTGCTGCAGTATCATCTAAGGAAACGGTCTGTACCTGTGCCCCGTCATCATTGCTGCTTACAGTAAGAACAGCCGGTGCCTTTGTAACAGCCAGTTTGCATATACTTCCATCATCAGTTACATTTGAAAGAGCTGCAGTTACATCTACGCCATCTGCATAGACCTTTGTATTGCCTGCATTATAGCCATCTTCAAATGCTACCGTGATCCACCAGCCAAGGGAATTTAACTCTGTCAGTTTTGTCTGATCCTGCTTTACAAAAACTGCTTTATTCTGGTCTGGCTGGTTATTTCCATTGTTGGAATTGTTGCCATTGTTTGTATTGTCGTTGCTGGAATTACTGTCGTTGGTATTTCCATTGTTAGTGTTTCCGTTGTTGGTGTTTCCGTTGTTGGTGTTTCCATTATTTGTATTGCCGTTATTGGCATTATTATTTCCGTTATCTGTACTGCCGGAGCTGCTGTGGCTGCTTCCACCGCCACCTCCGCCTCTTACAGTGGTCTTAGAATTGGTATCTTTTCCAGGATTACTTGAAAATCCTTTTCCAGGCACTACCTGAATGTTTCCATTTTCATCTACCCACTGTCCGTCTGCATTGACTTTGTAGCCATCTGGTGTTACACCATTTGCAAACATTTTTCCAGTGTTCTCTCCTGCTGCCGGCTCAAAATAATAGCTGCGGCCATCGACCCACTGCCATCCGGTTACTGCTGCACCTTCGGTGCTGTCTGCAGTAGTGCTGAAGAAATACCATTTGCCAGCTGCATCCTGGTACCATCCGGTAACCATTTTGCCTTCTACAGCATCTGGTGTCTGATTAAAATAATAAGTACGGTCATTAATACGGAGCATGCCGGTTGCCATAATACCTGTCTCAGGCTGCAGATAATACCAGCCGCTTGCAGTATGGACCCATCCAGTTGCCATTTCTCCTGAAGGCTTTCTATATTTCCAGCCTGCATCTTCTTTTACCCAGGTTCCCGCCTGCAGCTGTGACCCGGTTGCTGCCTGTGCACCAAAAGCAGTTCCTGCCTGCAAGGATGCAGCTGCAAGAAACATGGCTAACAGTGCTTTTGTTCTTCCTGTTTTTCTCATAAGTACAAAACTCCTCTTTTGTAGATTACTGAACATGTGAGTTAATGCATACTAACTCGCATGCCGCATTAGTATACACTAACTGAAATTTTTTCGTCAATTATGAGGGGCAGTTTTATTTTGATAAAATTTTTCAACAAGAAATCGTGCAGGTTATTGGAAAAATTTCCATTAAAAAAAGTTGTTATCAGTTTATTGTTATAGTTTGGTGAGAATAACGCAGAATTGGCTTAAATAAAGGATTTTTCTGAATTTGTTAAAAACAGGACAAATAGAAAAGGGACCGCTTATAGCAGTCCCCTTTGTTATCAAGAATTTTTCTCATTTTTTGAAATATCATGTCTTTTTATGACGGACATCCCAGTTGTAACCACTTGGCATCGTCTAAATAATACGTTCCATTTTTTGACGAAGGGCTCGGGTAGTCCCTTCAATATCTTCTGCTGCAAAAATACCGGATACAATGGCAGCTCCTGCTGCACCGCTTCCCTGCAGTTTTTCAATATTATCCAGGCAGATACCGCCAATGGCTACTACCGGGATCTTTACAGATGCGCAGATTGCCTGCAGCTGTTCCATCGTCATAGGGCGGGCATCTTTTTTGGTTGATGTGCCAAATACGGCACCGCTGCCCAAATAGTCAGCCCCCTGTGACTGGGCTTTTAATGCCTGTTCTACCGTTTTGGCTGTGACTCCCAGGATCTTATCCGGTCCAAGAAGTTGTCTTGCAAGACCGGCATCCATGTCATTCTGGCCTACATGGACACCGTCTGCACCACAGGCTTTTGCCAGTTTTATATTGTCATCGATCAGGAGAGGAACATTGTATTTTTCTGTGAGAGCGCGCATTTTCTTCGCCTCTTCCAGATATTCTTCCACGTTGTCATCCCGCAGTCCTTTTTCACGAAGCTGCACCATGGTGGCGCCGCCTTTTAAGGCTGCTTCTGTCTGCTCATAAAGACTCATTTTCCCGGTCCAGGCCCGGTCGGTTACTGCATAGATCAACAACTGGCTTTTGTCAAATTTCATGGTTCTCTCCTTTTCTCATATCCATCATCCACTCACAAACCCGCGCTAACGCGCTCTACTGTCTGCTATCGCAGACTGTTTGTTCGTTAATGGCCCAAGAAAAACAAATGTCTGCTTCGCAGCCGCTTGTTTTTCTTTTGGGCTCATTTCATTCATCAAAAATACTTACGATCTCGCCGTCTAAAATGCGGTTCATATTTTTTACAGCACAGAAGTTGCCGCACATAGAGCAGGTATCTTCTTTTTCCGGCTTCGCAGATGCTCTGTAGTTTCTCGCCTTTTCCGGATCAATGGAAAGCTCAAAGGTCTTTTCCCAGTCCAGTTTCTTTCTTGCCATTCCCATCTGGCGGTCCCACTCGGAAGCGCCCTTAACACCTTTTGCAATATCTGCTGCATGGGCTGCGATCTTGGAAGCGATGATGCCTTCTTTTACGTCATTCAGATCCGGCAGGCGTAAATGTTCAGCCGGTGTTACATAGCATAAAAAGGCTGCGCCGTAGGTTGCTGCGATGGCACCTCCAATAGCTGCTGTAATATGGTCATATCCAGGTGCAATGTCTGTAACCAAAGGTCCTAATACATAGAAAGGAGCGCCTTTGCAGATGCTCTGCTGGATCTGCATATTGGCTGCGATCTGGTTAAGAGGCATATGGCCCGGTCCTTCTACGATCACCTGTACATTTTTCTCCCAGGCTCTTCTTGTCAGCTCTCCTAATGTTACCAGCTCTTCGATCTGGGAAACATCGGTGGCATCTTCTAAGCATCCCGGACGGCAGGCGTCACCTAAACTGATGGTCACATCGTATTTCTGGCAGATATCCAGGATCTCATCAAAATGCTCATAGTATGGATTTTCCTTTCCGGTCATCTCCATCCATGCAAAGATAATGGAACCGCCTCTGGATACAATGTTCATAAGGCGTTTATTTTTCTTGAAACGCTGGGCAGTTGCACGGTTGATACCAATGTGGATGGTCATAAAATCCACACCGTCCTGTGCATGCATTTCCACGATCTTTAACCACTCTTCGGTGGTGATATCTTTCAGTGCCTTATGATAGTATACCACTGCGTCATAGATCGGTACAGTACCAATGATAGCCGGGCATTCAGCAGTCAGTTTTCTTCTGAATTTCTGGGTATCTCCCCAGGAGCTTAAGTCCATAATGGACTCTGCGCCCATTTTTACTGCGTCATTTACTTTCTGAAGCTCCATATCCAGGTCTTTGCAGTCTCTGGAAGTTCCCAGGTTTACATTGATCTTGGTCTTTAACATGGAGCCGATACCGTTTGGATCCAGGCATTTGTGGTTTTTGTTTGCAGGAATTGCTACTTTTCCCTCTGCCACCAGCTGCATTAACCGGGCTGTATCCATCTGCTCTTTTTCTGCTACTGCCTGAAGCTCCTTTGTAATAATTCCTTTTCTGGCAGCATCCATCTGTGTTGTGTAGTCCATTTTCTTTCTCCTTCACATAATAATATTTTTCCACAGAAGGGGTACCTGGACGGAACGTTTTCCACATTTGCTGCACAGATCTCTAGCGCATATGTGGATCATCTGGATTTGCGCAGAAACAAAAAAAACGGTCCGCCCACATAAGGAACGGACCGCAAAATATACGCACGATACGCAAATATAATATGCGACACATTATTTCCCTACGTTGGCATTACCCACATCAGGTACAATAGGTCGAAGTTCGATTACTTCCTCTCAGCCTGCTTCACAAGCTCCCTGTTCGTATTCAGAATAACATTTATTGGTAAAAATTGTCAAGTTGTTTATCAAAACACACCACTTTATGGCGCCGGATACATTGATATTCCCCTTTGGAATAACCGGCATTTTTTCTCAATAAGTGCTTCTTTCGGCTGTTGCTTTATCAGCCTTGTTGTATACTGTCTTTTTTTCTGTTATAGTAGTTAGCATTAACTTACTGTTTATTGTACTTCAGGAGGATCTTATGGAATTACGTCAGCTGGAATATTTTATGATCACATGTGAAAAAGGCAGCTTTAACCAGGCTGCAGAGTGCCTTTATACCACACAGCCCAATGTGAGTAAAGTGATCAGTTCCCTGGAAAAAGAACTGGGACGGCCTCTTTTTGAGCGCAGCAGCCGGGGGATCCACATTACCCCCTATGGTGAAACGGTCCGTGAATATGCCCAGAATATCCTGCACAATATAAGCCTGATCAACTCACTGACCGATCACAACCAGGGAAAAAAATTCAGTCTGGCCACTTATCCCAGCAATATGATCTCCCGTCTGTTGACTGATTTTTATAAAGAAATGGGAAATTCCTACATTGTAGAACATTTAGAAGGCACGGTGGAAGAGATCAGCAACCGGGTAGCCCAGGGACTTTCTGAAATTGGCATCGTTTATATTGCACAGAAACAGCTCCACCAGTTCCAGCATATCCTGTCCCACAAAAAGCTGAAATTCGTTCCTCTTGACAGCAAAGAAGCCTGTGTTTACGTTGGTCCAAAGCATCCCCGCTATCATGATGAAAGTATTGACTTTCAGGACCTTTCTTCTCTTTCCTTTGTACGGGGTGTAAGGGATTTTTTCTCTGTAGAGCACCATTTGAACCATGTGAGCCTTGGGGCGATCAGCACAGAGCAGCTCCACTATGCAGTCTATACCAACAGTGATCATCTGACTGTCAATCTGTTACTGAACACAGATATATGCAGCCTCGGCATTAATTTTCTCTATGACCAGTACCGCCAATATGATGTTCGCCAGCTTAGGATCAATAATTGTGAGCCTTTTCTCCTCATCGGCTACATCTGCCCGGATCATGCAAAATTAAGTAAAGCTGCTGAATGGTTTATCTGTCATTTTAAGGAAATTTTATAAGTTTTTTCGCCCGGTTATAACATTTTGGAATAACTAAGCCCCTCCAATTTCATTAGTAGTAAGTTTTGCCTAACCCATGTTATACTTTCTACCGTTCGCCTCAGGCGAATGAATAAACAACATTATGTTCTTTTTACAACAGGAGGAAACTTATCATGAAAAAAAGATGGGGCACAATGCTTTTGGCAGGTCTCTTAGGCACCGCCTTATTAAGCGGCTGCGGTTCATCCGCTTCTGACTCTGCATCTTCTGCTGCAGAGTCCAATCCTTCAGAAACTACCACCACAGCTGAAGGTACAAAGGAAGACCTGATCTTCGTAAACTACCGCGATATCCGCGATTTAAACCCACATTTATATGCCGGCGAAATGTACGCCCAGGAAATGTTATATGAGGGCCTGGTCAATATTACCTCTGACGGTTTTGAAGGCTGTCTGGCAGAAAGCTGGGATGTCAGTGATGACGGTAAAGTATATACATTCCACATTCGTCCAGGCGTAACATTTTCTGATGGCGAAAAGTGTGACGCATATGCCATCAAAGCAAACTTTGACGCAATCCTGGAAAATAAAGACCGCCATACCTGGCTGGAAATGATGCATCTGTTGGTAGGTGTAGATGCTCCCGATGAAAACACTTTTGTGATTGAATTATCCGAACCATATTATCCCCTTTTAACAGAGCTTGGTGTAACAAGACCATTTGCCATGATCTCCCCGAAAGCCATGAAAAACGGCAGCACCAAAGATGGGGTAGAAGCTTATATTGGTACCGGTCCCTATGTGCTGGATGAATTTGTTACCGATGAGTATGCTGTATTCAAGGCAAATCCGAACTACTGGGGCGAACAGCCTGCCATCAAAACCATCACCGTGAAAGTCATCCCGGATAATCAGACCCGTATCCTGGCTCTGGAAAAAGGTGAGATTGATATGATCTTCGGAAAAAATATGATCGACGCAGATGCCATTAATCAGTATCTGGACAGCGATCAGTTTACCGTGGAACTTTCTGATCCAACCTCTACCAGACAGATTGTTCTGAATACTTCCTCTGACATTCTTTCAGAGAAGGATGTACGTATTGCGCTCCAGCATGCAACTAATAAGCAGAATATCTCTGACGGTATTTTTTACGGACTGGAAAAACCGGCAGACACTCTGTTTGCATCCACTGTTCCATATTGTGATATTGAACTAGAACCATATGTTTACGACCTGGAACTGGCAGGACAGATTTTGGATGAAGCAGGCTGGAAAATGGGTTCCGGCAATGTCCGTGAAAAGGATGGACAGCCGTTAAATATTGATCTTCTCTATAATAGTGACAGCGTGACTGAAAAATCCATTGCAGAGTATCTTCAGAGCGAATACCAGTCCATCGGTGTTTCTTTAAACATCCACGGGGAAGAGGAGCAGTCCTACCGTGATAATATGAAAGCAGGTAATTTTGATATGGTATTCAATATCTGCTGGGGTACACCATACGATCCACAGTCCTCTCTTGCTGCCATGCGCGCTCCTGTATATGGTGACTATGCAGCGCAGCTTGGTCTGGATGATAAAGCAGAAATCGATGATGCCATTACCGAGATCCTGATCACCACAGATGAAAACAGACGCCAGGAACTTTATACCTATGTTCTGACCCATCTCCACGAAGATGCCGTTTATATTCCACTGACCTATGAGTGCAATAAGGCAATCTACCGCTCTGATATGAAAGGCTTCCACTTTACCCAGACTCAGTACGAGGTTCCATTCCAGGATTTCTCTTTCTAAATCTGGCAAAACAAACCTAATCTTGTGTATAAAGCCGTCTCCTCTGAGGCGGCTTTGTTCCAGTCGGATCCTTTTATTACATTTATTTTTTCAACGGGAGGTATTATTTTGAAACCCTATATTATCAAGCGGATCCTTTCTGCCATACCGCTCCTTCTCATCATTTCCTTTGTATGCTTCGTTTTTATCAACCTGATCCCTTCTGATCCGGCTGAAGTAGCTTTACGTGTACGCCAGGTACCTATCATCACGGAAGATGCCATTGCTGAGGTCCGTTCCCAGCTTGGGCTGGACAAGCCTTATCTGGTCCGTTACTTTACCTGGGTATTGGACTGTCTTCACGGTGATTTTGGCATCAGTTATGTAAACCCAAGCCGTACTGTTGCCGGAGAACTGCTGCGCTGTATGCCTGCTACTTTACAGCTTGCAGGTGCTTCCCTTATTATGGTGATCCTTTTAAGTCTCCCTATCGGCTTTCTTTGTGCTATATATAAAGATGGCTGGTTTGACCGGATCATGCGGAGCCTTGTATTTATGACCACTGCCATGCCCCCTTACTGGGTCGGACTTCTGTTGATGTGGCTGATCTCCATTAAACTGGACCTTTTGCCTACCAGCGGAAACGGTACCATCAGGCATCTGATCCTGCCGGCTTTTACTGTATCCTTAAGCTATATTTCCACCTATATCCGCCTGATCCGCAACAATATGCTTGAAAATATGAAACAGGATTATGTACTTTATGCCAATGTACGCGGTCTCCCGCAGAGATCCATTCTGGTAAAACATATCCTGAAAAACTCCATGCATACCTGTATTGTTGCCATTGGCATGAGTATCCCACAGCTGATCTCAGGAACCATTGTAGTGGAAAATGTATTTGCATGGCCGGGACTGGGAACCTTGTGCATCAGTTCCATTTTCAACCGGGATTATCCCGTGATCCAGACTTACGTTCTGCTCATCGGTGTCCTGTTTGTTATGTTCAATCTGCTGTTTGACATCCTGCAGACCGTGTCTGACCCCCGTATGCGAAAGGAGAGCAACTAATGTTACACCGGTTTCTTCATAATAAAACTGCCGTTGGTACAATAACCATTGTACTGATCGTGGCATTCATGGGCCTTTTTGCCCCATTTATTGCTCCACATGATCCCTATGCCACCAATATTCTTAACAAATTTGCCCATTTCAGCAAAGAATATCCCCTTGGCACAGATAATCTTGGGCGCTGTATTCTCTCCCGCATGATCTACGGAATCCGTCCCACTCTTGGCCTGGCTGTGCTGACCATGTTAGGCACCATCGGTCTCGGCGCCCTGATGGGCCTTTTAGCCGGGTATTTTCGTGGCATTACGGAAGAACTGATCATGCGTATAGTGGATGTAATGCTGTCTTTCCCCAGTCAGATCATGGTTTTTGCTGTAGTTGCGCTGCTGGGCATTAACGTACAGAACGTGATCCTGGCAAATGTATTTATCAAATGGGCCTGGTATGCCCGTATGATCCGAACGGGCGTTATGCAGTACCGTGACCGGAACTTTGTCCAGTTTTCCCGCTGTGTAGGAACTCCGGAACGTTTTATCCTCTTCAGACACCTGGTTCCATCTATTGCAGCTGATCTGGCTGTCCTGTCTTCTCTGGATGTAGGCTGGGCCATTATCAATATTTCCACTTTGTCCTTCCTGGGACTTGGTGTACAGGCTCCTACTCCTGAATGGGGTGCTATGTTAAGCGAAGCAAAAAATGTCCTGACCAGTAATCCGGCCCAAATGCTGGTTCCCGGTATTGCCATCGTTATTCTGGTTTCTGCCTTTAACTTAATGGGTGATGCCATCCGTGATGTGTTAGACCCAAAGGAGGTGCTGTAATGTCTGCCGTTTTAAAAGTTGAAAACCTGAATGTAACTCTGACATATCGTAAAGCCTCCAAAAAGCTGGTAGAAGATGTGAGCTTTGAAGTCCACCCAGGAGAATGCCTGGGGATCCTTGGGGAGTCCGGAAGCGGAAAAAAGCATGACTGTAAAATCCATCCTGGGTCTGTTAGATAAAAATTTCCAGGTTTCCGGAAGCGCTGTTTTTGATGGCCATGATCTTTTAAAAGAGTCAAAAGAAGAACTTCGCAGGCTCCGTGGAAGCCGGATCACCATGGTACTTCAAAACCCTATGACCTGTTTTGATCCTTTATACCGCATTGGAAATCAGATGGCTGAAACCTTCGCCGCACATACTGCATGGAATGCACAGGAAATACGTACCTGTTGCCTTAAGATCCTGGACCAGATGCAGATCTTAAATGGAGAAGAAGTTCTGGAAAAATATCCTCATCAGCTCTCCGGCGGTATGCTCCAGCGTATTATGATCGGTATTGCCATGGCATTGCAGCCGGAACTTCTCATTGCTGATGAACCAACAACTGCCATTGATGCCGTCACTCAATACGAGATCCTGGAAGAGTTTGTCCGCATTAAAAAGAATAAAAATACTGCCATGCTTTTCATCACCCATGACCTGGGAGCCATCTCCAAAGTAGCAGACCGCATCCTTGTTATGAACAGCGGACAGATCGTAGACAGCGGAGACTTTGAGCATATCCGAAATCATGCAAACGATTCCTACACCCGCCTGCTGATAGAAAAGCGTTCTGCTGTTATGTGCCACTACCGTGACATCTTACATGGAAAGGAGATATCCCATGCTTGAAGTAAATAATGTATGCGTCAGCTTCCGAAGTGAACGCCAGGAAAAGATTTTCGGAACTGCCAGAAACCAGGTGTTGTTTGATGTGTCCTTAAAAGTCTCACAGGGAACCTGTCTGGGAATACTGGGAGAATCCGGAAGTGGGAAATCTACCCTTGGCCGTGTGATCTGTGGTCTTTTAAAGCCTGACACCGGAGAAGTAAAAATCCAGGATGTATCTGTTTATGCCTCCAGAAATGGCCGGAAAAACCTTCAAAAACGCTTAAGTGTTGTTTTCCAGGATTACACCACTTCTGTCAATCCCCGTTTCCGTGTAAAAGAGATCATTGCAGAAGGACTGGCTGCAAGAGAACGAAATCAAAAGATCCGCCTGAACCGTTTGGAAGAGATCAACCGCCTGTTAGAGCTTGTTGGGGTGAATTCCTCCTATGCAAACCGGTATCCCCATGAGCTGTCCGGCGGACAGTTGCAGCGTGTATGCATTGCCCGGGCTGTAGCCTGCCAGCCAGAGATCATTCTTTTTGACGAAGCTATCTCTTCTCTGGATGCCCATACTCAGATTCAGATCATGGATCTGCTCCATGATCTGAAAGAAAAACTGGGGCTGACTTATATTTTCATTACCCATGACCTGACTTCTGTCACTTATCTGTGCGATGATGTGCTTTTTCTGTATCATGGCCGCATTACTGAACACATTCCTGTATCCCGTATTGCAGAAACAAAAGATGACTATGCCAGAAAGCTTTTGGCTTCTATTATCGAATTCAACTAAAGGAGATCTGAAAAATATGAGACTGTCTGACTTAAAAGCCGGCAGCAATACAAAGCAAACCCTTTTACTGCCAGTTGCCAGCCACTATCCCATAGAAATGACTGTTATCTGCGGAAGCTGTCCCGGAAAAACCCTTGTAGTGACCGCAGGTGTCCACGGCTGTGAATATGTAGGCATAGAAACCCTGAACCGTCTGAAAAAGGAACTGGACCCCATCGATCTTTCAGGGCGTATCATCCTGCTTCCCCTGGTAAATCCAGAAGGCTTTTACATGGGGTCCAAACAGATAATCCCTGCAGATGGTCAAAATTTAAACCGTACGTTTCCCGGAGATCCTGAGGGTACTTTTTCCAGCCGTCTTGCAAAGCTCCTTGAAGAAACACTGTATCCTGAAGCTGATTTTCTCATAGATCTCCATGGTGGTGATGTGAACGAAGCTCTTACTCCCCTGGTCTTCTTTCCCACAACTGTTTCTGACGCACTGGCCGCAAAAGCTTCTGCAGCTGCAGCCTCACTCTCGATTCCATATCGGGTCGCTTCTACTGCAAAAAACGGACTCTATAGCTGGGCTGCTCAGTGCGGTATCCCGGCACTTTTAGCAGAACGGGGAGAAAGAGGGCTATGGTGCGAAGATGAGGTCACAGCATGCAAAAGGAATATTTTTGAGTTAATGGCTCATCTTAAGATCAGACCTTTTTCAGATACTGACCTTCACCAGGAAGAGATCCGTCAGGCAGTTTATGAAGAGGCACCAAAAAATGGGTTCTGGTATCCTGCTGTCTCACATGCAGGTCAGAAATTAAAAAAGGGCACCCTTCTTGGCACCCTGAAAGATATTTATGGGAATGAAATTTTCCGATGTACAGCTCCATTTGATGGCGTTGTACTTTATTACACCCTGAGTCTGGGTGTAAAATGCAAAGATCCATTGATCGCATTTGGGGAGATTTAATATTTATTTTGCAGGCGTTGGGTTCACTCACAAACACGCGCTGGCGCGCTCTACTGTCTGCTATCGCAGACGGTTTGTTCGTTAAGGACGCAAGGAAAACAAATGCCGCTTAAAGCGGCGCTTGTTTTCCTTAAGCGTTCCTTATATCCGTCCCCCGCACTTCGGACAGTAGTTATAATCTTCGTCTGTCTCAAATCCGCAGCGCATACACTTCTTGTGGGGATTTCCGGAACCTTCCTGCCAGGTGCGGGTGTATTTTCCTTCCTGGACCAGGTGAAGGTCGGCGGATGTGATCGCCGGTTCTTCGCCTCTTAATATGGCTTTTCCGATCTCCGGCTCCAGCTCGTAAATGGCGCTGCAACAGGACATCTGCACATAAAAGCGCTTATTCCACTTAAACAGCGGGATAAAGAAAAAACTGAAATACATATAGGTCATAAAGCCCTGACACTGGCTGGTGCTGCCACAGCTTCCGCAAAGAATGCTTCTTGCGTAGTTAAGCAGCTTCCGGCCCTGACTGATACCTCCGATAAACAGCATATTGCTGTCCTCCTTTTAAAAACAAATACTTTATAGAAACTGTCACTGGCAGTTTCTTTCAAACGCATGGAAACTAACAGACCGCCTGATGGCGGCATGACCATACACAAAAATTATAAGTCAGCACGGTACAATGAACAAACCACCTTGTAAACTGTGATCCATTTTCTGATCCGGGACTGCCTCTTTTCTTCTGTTCCTGCTGCCCGTCTTCCTGCATGCATCAGCTCATCCACTGCACTTCTGGCACTTGCCACAGCATAGTTTCCTGTAAGGCAGCAGCCTTCTTCCAGCCGTGAAAATGCTCCCACAAAGCCAAGATTTCTGCTTCCAGTTGGAACTGTTTTAGGCCGGTCTGTAAAATGATGAGGCCGAAGGGGCTGAAGTTTATCTTCTTCGCCCACAAAGGCTTCCGGTTCTCCCAGAGCAATATGCAGGTCAGCTGCCTTTTTCCATAATTTTCCAGAACCGCTGCCATTATCCATAATGCAGACATCCCCGGATCTCAGATCTATCTTTTCAAATACAAAAGCTTCCCGGTCAGTCTCTTCTTCCTGCAGTCTGCGTTTTACATACAGTTTTTTCACTGCCAGACCGGTTCCGCTTCCGTTGTCATTTCCATTTTCAAGCTCCAGATCCGTTACCTGAGTGTTTTCCAGCAACAATACGCCTTTGCGGCGCAGATACTGTTTCAGCAAACGGATCAGCTCCTGTCTTTCTTCCGGTGAAAGAAACAGAAACGGTCCTTTTAATTCCCATAAACTTCTGCGAAATTCCGCCAGATTGCTGTCTTTTTTCAGGCCAAACACACACTGGCACAGCTGCCACAGATCTGTCTCAAATATATGAGGTGTCCCACTGAACCAGTCTTCAACACTTAAAACATCCAGTCTTTCCTCTTCTGTACATAACAGCCGCCAGAGTGCCGGAAGGTCTGCACATCCCAGACGTTCTCCACCTTCTGTTTTTGGAAACGTAAACACTTTTTCCCCGGAACCTGGCAGTTTTCCACACAGTTCCAGAAAATCTTCGCAGTTTTCCCGGCTTACTACAAGAGGACCTGCATTTCCACATGCCTCCTCATTTTCCCCATACACCATAATACTGCTTCCAGGAAAATGGCAGTCTTTTATAAGCCAGACTGCTGCCGCCAGAGAGCTTAAACTATTTCCTATA
>ULTY01030437.1_pt1 | contig 18853 bp, 15 predicted proteins | sample 1958021 | NCBI WGS metagenome assembly ULTY01 (sample SAMEA4835746, study PRJEB28245) | human gut metagenome | biome: gut microbiome; material: fecal sample | place: Denmark | collected 2008 | reverse complement strand
AAACAAAAATAATATAATAAGTTTGTATATTATAATTACAGATGAAAGGAAAAAAACAATGAAGGTTATTTTACCAAAACACAGAGAATTTCTTATTAAATTTGAGGACGGATATGCACAGGAGGCTGAGGCTTGGGAAGCGCTCAACCAAATCGTTAAAGATTATTCTGTAGACGGAAAAAGTGTTTACAGCGAAACATTTATTGAGGACAACGAGGATAAGGTTAAGGCTCTTCAAGAGAAGTACGAATTTACATACGAAATTATTGAAAAGTAAGCAGGTATTATAATTATGTTGACTAAAACAGCTTATATGGTTGCAACGGCACATCTTGACACTGTTTGGAGATGGACAATTGCCGATACGGTTGAAAAATTCATACCGGACACATTAAGCAAAAACTTTGACCTTATTGAGAAGTACCCAAATTATATGTTTAACTTTGAGGGTGCTTACAGATACGAGCTTATAGAAGAATACTATCCAAGGGCATTTGACCAAATCAGAAAATATGTTAAAACAAACAGGTGGAATCCTGCAGGTTCGGAATACGAAAACGGCGACGTAAATATTCCATCACCGGAGGCTATCACACGTAACATTCTTCTTGGAAATAACTATTTTTATGAAAAGTTCAAGAAAAAAAGTAAGGATATATTTTTGCCTGACTGCTTCGGTTTCGGTGCGCAATTGCCACAAATTATCAATGATGCCGGTCTTTTAGGATTCAGCACGCAAAAACTTTCTTGGGGCTCGGCTTACCCAATACCGTTTGATTTAGGTATGTGGGTCGGCGCCGACGGAAATGAGATTGGTGCGTCATTTAATGCAAAAAGCTACAGATACAAGCTTGACGGCGACGTTCGAGCAGACTTAAGTGTTATTGACGGAATTAACAAAGCTTATGTTGAAACCAATATGAAGCTTCCGTGGGTTAATCACCTTTACGGAACAGGCGACTGGGGCGGCTCGCCGACTGAGGAAAGCGTAAAAAACGTTGACGAAAGTGTAAGAGCCAACAAAGACAACAAATTATTCCAAGTAATAAGTGCAAGAAGCGATAAGGTTTTTACGAAGCTTAAAAGGTACAACAACGGTGCAAACGGCGTATTCATTCCGAGATACAAAGGCGATATGCTTATGACAAATCACGGCGCCGGCTGTTACACCTCACGTACGCAGAGCAAAAGACTTGATTATCAAAGCGAACAAATAGCGCACAGTGCGGAGTTTGCCTGTTCATTTGCCTCACTTTGCGGTACATATGATTATCCTAAGGAAAATCTTAACAAGGCTTGGAAGCGTTCAATTAAACATCAATTCCACGATGACATTACAGGCACATCATTAATGGAAGTTTACAATGACGCTTGGGATGATTATTATTCGTCTATAGCTCAATTTAAAGGCGAACTGACCTCGTCTTTACAGGCAATTTCAAGAAATATGGACACAAGCTGGGTTCCTGAAAACGCAGTTGCTGTTTCAGTGTCAAACCCTACGCAATACAGAAGACGTGAAAGCGTTGAAGCCAAGATTAAGCTCAACGTAAACACCCCTTTTGTCAAGGTCATTGACAAGCAAAAAAAGGAAGTGCCGAGCCAGATTATCAACAAAACAGGCAAACATTTTGAAATAGTATTTCAGGCTGACGTGCCGTCATTTGCAATTCACATTTATGCAATTGTTCCGAGTGAGGAGCAATGCCAAATAAAAACTGACCTTAAGATTAGCGGTCATACCCTTGAAAACAGCAAATATAGAGTTATTTTCAACAAGAACGGTGACCTTGCTTTCTTATTTGACAAAGAACTTAACAAGCAGCTTATCACCTCTCCTATTAAGCTTGCAATGCTTCACGATACAGGCTCGCTTGCTTATCCGTCTTGGGAATTAAGAAAAGAAGATATCGACAAGGACGCTTATTGCTATGCAAACACTCCTGAATTTGAAATAATTGAAAACGGACCTGCACGAATTGCAATAAAAATTACAAGAGAGGCTGAATACTCAACGATTAATCAAATTGTTTCTCTATATCCTGACAGCAAGGTTATCAGATTTGACAACGAAATTGATTGGAGAACAAGAAGAACACTTCTTAAAGCCGTATTCCCTCTTGCAAGTTCAAATTATGTTGCAAAATATGATTCGGGTTTAGGATATACTAAAAGAGAAAACAACAGCGAAAAGCTTTATGAAGTACCTGCTCAAAAATGGGCTGACATAACTGACAAAAGCGGTAATTTCGGAGTAAGTATTCTTACAGACTGCAAGCACGGCTGGGATAAGCCTAACGACAACACATTAAGGCTCACCTGCATTCACACGCCTGTCGGAGCATTTACAAAGGAAACAAGGCAAGATTTACAAGACCTCGGCAGAAACTGCTTTAGCTTTGGAATTTTCGGTCACGAGGGCGACATTGAAAACGGGACTAACCGTGAATCAATGGTATTTGCAAGAAAGCTTATCACCTGTGAAGTAAAAAAGCAGAGCGAAAAGGGCGAATTTTCTCAAGTTGCCAGCCTTTTAAAATTATCGCACGACAATATTGTTATCAGAGCTGTAAAAATCAGCGAATATGACAAAGACGCTTTAATTGTAAGGCTTAATAATGCAACGGCTATTGAGCAGAAAAATGCGGCGCTGAGTGTATACAGAGAATTTGAAGAAGTTGACGAAGTAAACACAAGCGAAGAATTTATAAGAAAGCATACACCTGCCGAAAAGAAAACAATCAGAGTTTCATTAAAACCATTTGAAACAATGACATTGAAAATTAAATTTGCAAAAGCACCGAAGTGTAAGTTCAACAATACTTACTCCCCTATGCGACTTAATTACAATGTTAAAGCGTTTACAAACTACAAGAATATGAAGTACAACATACTTCAGGGCGGTGGATACTCTCTGCCGATTGATTTAATCAGCAAAAACATTAAAGTAAACGGAATTGATTTTTACATTCCTCACGGCAACAGCAAAGGAAAAACTCCAAGATTTGACGCAGTAGCTTGCAGAGGTCAAAAAATCAGACTTGACGGAAAATATAATCAAATATATATTCTTGCAGGAGCGGTAAGCGAGGAAGATATAGTAGCAACATTTAAAATTGACAGAAAAGAATACAAAGTCAATTTCAAATCAATGACTTCACCTTACAGCAAATGGGATATGTATGGCTTAAACCAGACGGCTCATACCGATGACGAAACAACATTCGGATACGAATTTACTCATCTTCATCACCCTGAGGGCAATATCGTAAAAAAAGCAAGAATTTATCTTTATTCACTCAATGTTAAGAATAAAAAGATTTTGCGTTTTCCGGACAATAACAAATTAGTTATATTTGCAATGAGTTCGGCACAAAAGGAAGAATTTACCAATCTTGCAGAAAATGTTATTGACGTTGTTGAGGATAATTATGACTTCGGCAAAATTCCTCCGATTGACAAAATCACCGATAAAACAGAGGCGATAACAATTCGTGCAGGTAAAATTCAAGACCAAAGAAACGGCGGCAAAGGAAAAGGCTTTTTAAGAGATAATATTATAACCAATATTATCCGTTCATACACAAAAAGCGAATGGTAAACATTTAAAGCAGCGATTAGATATACAAAAAATGTATATTTAATCGCTGCTTTTTGTAATGGTATTTTGCTTTACATTTTTGAATTGTTAAAAACGCTGTGGAAAACGTTGTTGAGAATGTGGAAAAGTGACGTTTTTGCTATAAATAATTGTTGAAAACTATGTGGAAAATGTTAAAAATGTAAAGGATTTTACTTGACAGGAAAAGTTTTCCACTTAAAAGACAAGAGTTTGATAAAATATACATATTGACAAAAACACAAATAAATGAAAAAACGCACTTCAAACGAAGTGCGTTTTTATTATATATTAATGATTATTTCTTAATAATTATTTCTTGAAGAAATTAACGATTTCGCTGAAAGCATCGTCATCATTATCATTGAATGTTGAAACAGGAGAAGTAGCAGCTGCTGAACTTTGAGCAGGAGCAACCGGAGCAGCGATAGGAGCTACAGGCTGCGGAGGAGCAACTTCCTTGTTTGCAGTTGTTGACTTGATAGGAGCGCCGGGGCCCTCGTCACCAAAACGTGTAGCAATAACAGTGATAATCATTTCATCCTCAAGTTCTTCATCAAAGTTAGCACCCCAGATGATTTCACAATCAGGATGAACTGCAGCGCTTACGATTGAAGAAGCAGCATCAATCTCTTCAAGACCGATATCTGTTGAAGCTGTGATGTTGATAAGAATACCACGTGCGCCATCAATAGAAGTATTAAGAAGAGGTGAAGAAATAGCCTGCTGAGCAGCGAGTTCTGCTTTATCCTTACCCTTAGCACGGCCAACGCCCATATGAGCATAGCCTGAATCCTTCATAATCTCAGTTACATCGGCAAAGTCGCAGTTTACAAGACCTGTTGCATTAACGAGGTCAGACACTGACTGAACACCCTGACGAAGAACATCATTAGCGATTTCAAATGCATTGAGAAGAGTAATCTTTTCTTCAGTAACATATTTTAAATTTTCGTTAGGAATTACCATGATAGAGTCAACGTACTGAGCGAGCTCCTTGATACCTTCCTGTGCCTGCTTCATTCTTCTGTTACCTTCGAAAGCGAAAGGAGTTGTAACAACTGCTACAGTAAGAATTCCGAGGTCTTTTGCGATTTTAGCTACTACAGGGGCTGCACCGGTACCTGTTCCACCGCCCATACCGGCAGTGATAAATACCATTTCTGCGCCTGTAAGTACATCTGTAAGAGCTTCTCTACTCTCTTCAGCGGCACGAGTACCTACTTCAGGCCTTGCACCTGCACCCATACCTTTAGTAGCTTTTTCGCCGATAAGAATTTTATGTGTTGCTGTTGACTTTGCAAGAGCAGGCTTATCAGAGTTAACTGCTACAAATTCAACGTCTTGGATATTACAGTGTACCATACGGTTGACTGCGTTTCCGCCGCCTCCGCCGACACCTACTACTTTAATTTGTACTACTTTTGAGTCATCTGTATCGATTTCATAACGTCCCATTGCAAGATTCTCCTTAATTTTATTATTCTTAGTCTATATTCCCCTATAGGCTTTTGTTACTATCATATTGTAACAATATTGTAATTAAATTGCAATACTTTTTTTGAATTATTCTAAAAGTTTTTGACAATGTTTTATAGTTATATTTTTTATTGTTTGTTGTTTTTGCACAAATTCCAATAATATTCACGCTAAGTGTAAAGCTAACTTCTTCACAGCTATTCTTCTGTAAAGTATATTGCCTTGTCAGTTGTTATTGTCATTGTACCTGTTGCATTAGGATTTGAATCATTAAGTTTATCGCAAGCCGTAAGTCCTTTCATAATCTTACTGTCTAAATCCTTGCTGTTGCCGAGTCTAAACGTAATTCTATTGTCATAAACAACGTAGTTTTCGCTTATATTTTTACTGTAAATAGCAGTAATTTCAGTAAAATTATTACCTTTAATACTTTTTGCAAGACGTGCAAGACAAGTGCCGACATCGGAATTTTTAAATTCTATTTTGTGACCCGCAACAGCGCTTTTTATATCCGTTTTGTTAATAACTATACCCGTCGCCATTTGCGCACCCTTTTCAAGTACCTTAAAGTTATCGTCAAGTAAGATATATGTATTATCATCGCACAAAAGCGAATAAGAAGGCTTTGCATCGGTTATTATAATTTCTATTGTATCGGGTAACTTTCTTTTGATTTCAGCCTTATAGACGTATGGCAGGTTTTCTTCAATCCTTTGTGCCGCCGATTCGGTATCAATTGTAAAAAGATTTTTACCCTTTTGAATAATACATTGTGATATTATCTTATCCTTTGAATAAATCTTACTGCCTGAGCTTGTTATATTGTTTATTTGGAAAAAAACCGTCAAGCAAAGTATTGCTCCGATAGCAATAATAACAAGGATTGCACCTATCCAACTAAGCGTTTTTCTGAGTTTATTTTTCTTTTCACGCCTTTTTGTTTCCCTTTGGCGCCGTTCAACCCTCGTCATACCGTATTTCTCACTTTGACGTGATTTTTTTTGCTGAGCCTGAATAATCTTGTTTTGAGACTCCCTATATAGTTTCGGAGGCTCAATACCCAAATCAAAAAATTCATCATCAATTTTTGACGGCTTTGAATTTCTGTTATTCAATTTCTTTTTTGCTTGCTTTTGCCTTGGTTTCTCCTTCATTTTTACTCCTCTTAATGTCAGCACCTATTGATGAAAGTGCGTTTTCAAGATTTTCATATCCTCGATCTATATGCTCTATACCATATATATTGCTTTCCCCGTTTGCGCAAAGAGCTGCAACAACAAGTGCGGCTCCGCCACGTAAATCAGTTGCGTTAACGTTTGCCGAATGTAACTTATCAACGCCGTTAATAACGGCGATATTATCCTTAATTTCTATATCTGTACCGAATCTGTTAAGCTCACTCACATATCTGAATCGATTTTCAAATATTGTTTCCTGCAAAATAGATGTCCCTTTAGCAAGTGCAAGAGCAACTGCCACAGGCGATTGAGAATCGGTAGGAAAGCCGGGATAAGGCATTGTTTTAATGCTTCTTACCCGCTTTAGCTTTTTGGGTGAAACAAGAGTCAATGAATTATCCGACAAATATATTTTACAACCCATTTCTGTAAACACGGGAAAAACGGGAGATAAATGACTTTGTCTTATATTATTAACAGTAAGCTCTTTTGAGCAAACAGCTCCGAGCGACATATACGTTGAAGCAAGTATTCTGTCGGGGATAATTGTATGTTCGCACGCATAAAGCCTTTTTACACCGTCAATAACTATAGTTGACTCCCCTGCGCCGTATATTTTAGCGCCGCAATGGTTTAAAAAATCGGCAAGGTCGCTTATTTCGGGCTCACGTGCAGGATTTACAATAATTGTCTTTCCTTTTGAAATTGCCGAGGCAATAATTATATTTTCCGTAGTACCGACACTTGGAAAAGGCAATATTATTTTAGTGCCTATAATTGAAGTTGCACACGCATTAATCGACGAACCGTTTACGCTGACGTCTGCGCCCAAATCGTGAAACGCTTTAAGGTGGAGGTCTATAGGCCTTGTGCCTATTTCACAGCCGCCGGGATAAAAGATTGACGCCGAGCCCTGCCGAGAAAGAAGAGCGCTCAAAAATATTATTGACGAGCGCATAGTGCGCATAGTATGCTCACTGATTTCGTTATTATCAACCACGCTTGCATCAACCAAAACGGTACTTTTTTCTCTTTTGACTTTGCAACCGAGAGATTTTAATATATCAAGAGTTACTCTTACATCGCTTAAATCAGGGCAATTATGTATAACGCTTTCACCCTTGATTAAAAGTGTTGAAGCAAGGATTGGCAAGGCAGAATTTTTAGCGCCGTGGACAGAAATTTGCCCTGAAAGCTTTTTGCCGCCGCATATTTTAAAATATTCCATTTAATCACCTCTGCACGATATTCTATGCAAAAGCGATTAATTTGTTATTTAGTTATTTCGCAAGGGATATGATGATATCTGCAATTCTCTCTCTTGCGTCGGTTATTGCCATATTCTTGGCATTTTCCTCAATTTGAATTAGCTTTGCAGGATTTGAAAGCATTGAATCAATAGCCTCTTTAAGCGAAGCGGTTGTTAAATCCTTTTCCTCAATAATTGAGCCTGCGCCACGGTTTACAAGTGCCATAGCATTGTGGAACTGATGATTTTCTGCAACATAAGGCGACGGAATGAGTATTGAAGCTTTACCGAGTGCCTCAATTTCAGAAAGGCTTGAAGCGCCTGCTCTGCCGATTACAAGGTCAGCACCCGACATACAGGTATCCATATCATCAATATACTGCCTAACCTCAACATTTCCCTTTACCAAGCCTTTTTTGCCTTCAGTAAAACCGTTTTCTTTGAATTTTTCAAGAAATTCACCGCCGTTAGTTCCGACTGAATGAATATGGTAATATTTATCGTTATTTGCGCTTTCAAGAAGAATATCAAACATTGCGTCATTAAGCGGCTTTGCACCGAGTGAACCGCCGAAAGAAAGAACAAGATATTTTCCGTTTGGTATACCAAGTTCTTTTCTTGAAATATCTTTACGTGCCTTAAGAAGTTCGCCACGAACAGGAAGACCTGTAACAACAACCTCATTTTTAGGCTCAAGATGCTTTTTAGCATCTTCAACGGTAAGCATTACTTTATCCACTTCTTTTGCAAGGGTTTTATTTGTAATGCCGGGATAAGCGTTTTGCTCGTGAATACAAGTAGGAATATGCATACTTACGGCAGTTTGGAGCACGGGACCCGATACATATCCGCCAAAACCGACTGCTACGTCAGGCTTAAAATCCTTAATTATTTTCTTGCAGGCGCTGTTTGAAGTCACCAGCTGACAAACGGTTTTGATATTATGCACGATTGCTTTTGGCGCAAATGAACGGCGAAAGCCGGAAATCTTGATGGTTTTGAAATCAAAGCCTGCGTTTGGAACTAAGCGTGATTCCATATGGTCTGCCGTGCCGACAAACAAAATTTCACTATCCGGATATTTTTCTCTTATATATGACGCTACTGCAAGAGCCGGGTTAATATGGCCTGCAGTGCCACCTGTTGCAAATAATATTTTCATTTTTGACACCTATACCTTTTGTTGATTTGTTTTTCTTGAAACAGACAGAACTACTCCTATTTCAAACAAGAGCATAAATATTGCCGTGCCGCCGTAGGAGAAAAACGGAAATGCGAAGCCGGTGTTGGGAAGAGTATCGGTAACAACAAGAATGTTCAGCACTACCTGAAGTCCTATTTGGGCAACAATGCCGATAATAAGAAGCGAGCCGAATTTATCTTTACATCTTGAAGCGATAATCAAGCCCCTGATAACAAGTGCGGCAAAAAGTGCAATAATTATTGCAGCGCCTAAGAAACCAAGTTCCTCGCATACGATTGAAAAAATAAAGTCGTTTTGCGGTTCTGATACATAGAGATATTTTTGCTTTGAATTGCCGAGTCCTACACCGAAGAAACCGCCAGAACCGATAGCATAAAGTGAATTGTTTGTCTGCCATCTGCCGTTCAAAGGGTCATAGTCTTTATCAAGCCAAGCAACAATTCGTTTGCCCGCATAATTTTCAATAAGTGTCGGAAAACTGACGACAAGGAAGCCTAAAAGAACAATTACCGCCAAGCCGAATGCAAACAGCTTCCAATCGCTTCCGCCTGCAAACATAAGGCAAGCGCCGATAAAAAACATTAATATTGTGCACGAAAGATGATGCTCAAGATAAATAAGGCCGCAAAAGATTGCAATTATTCCGATAGGGATTAATATGCCGTATTTCATTGTTTTCATCTTTTTATAATATTTACTTATATAAACCGCAAGGGTTAATATAATCGTGAACTTAGCAAGGTCAGACGGCTGAATGGTAACAGGTCCGAGTGGTATCCAGCGTTTGAAATTCTGAACATTTGTATGATGAAAAAGAACAACTACCAAAAGCGCTATCGTTACAACGAATACAGGTTTATATATTGCTTTTAATATTTTATAATTTATTTTTGACATCAAAAGCATTGCAACAAGTCCTGCGACTGCAAACAAGATTTGGCGAATAAAATAGTAATATGAGCTGTCCTTATAATAATATGCGTACGGATAAGACGCTGAAAAGAGCATTATTAAACCTATTGTTAAAAGTGCTATTGTTAAGCCTAAAAACGGAATATCAATGCTGCCGGTTAAAAAATAGGTATCCTTAAAGCTTTTCCATTTGCTTGGCTTAACCACTATTTGCTCATTATTATTTGGCATAAGAACACTCCTTTCAAGTTTTTTAATTTATATTATTTTGCGAAATTTCCGAAATAGAGAAGAAGAACACCGATTACGCATCCAATTGCATTAACGAGTGAAAATACAACGCAGATTTTCTTTTCCTTCCAACCACACATTTCAAAATGGTGATGAATAGGCGCCATTTTGAACACACGCTTACCGTGAGTGATTTTGAAATAGCCGATTTGAATAATATCACTCATAGTTTCGCAAACATAAACAATACCGATTGGAAGCAGTATAATCGGGCATTTGCACATATAGCCGAGAGCTACAACCATTCCGCCGAGGAAAAGCGAGCCTGTATCGCCCATAAATGTTTTTGCAGGATTCCAATTCCAGCAAAGAAAGCCCAAAACACCGCCTAAAAGAGCGCCTGAGAAAATTGTAAGACCGGCAAAGCCCTGAATATAGCCCAAAACTATAAACGCAATTGCAACAGTAGACGTTACGCTTGAGCAAAGGCCGTCAATTCCGTCTGTAAGATTAACGCTGTTTACACAGCCGTAAACGATAAATATTGAAAGAATCCAAAATACAACAGCAGTAAATATGTTTTTTTCAAAATTAACTCTGCCGATAAAAGGAATATACCAACTTGTATTATGAGACATCCAAAGAGTTGCTATATATCCCAAGGTGACGATAAGTTGACCGAGTGTTTTTTGCTTAGGTGACAAACCCTCGTTTCTTTTAAGTTTAATTTTCGTAAAGTCATCAATAAAGCCGACTGCGCCGCAACCGAGTGCCAAAATTAAGCCGGCAAGCAAAAGAACAAGTTCACGCCCGTTCATTATTGATGAATATTCGCTTTCAAGATTACCACCCGAAAGGTGATAAATCAATACAGTCAAAGCAAATGAAATAACGATACCGATAATAAACATAAGACCGCCCATATTAGGTGTGCCCTGCTTTGATTTGTGCCACTTAGGACCGATGTCAAGAATAGTTTGACCGAATTTTAACTTGCGAAGCCACGGGATAATTACAAAGCCTAAGCCTGCGGTTATGCCAAAAGCAATTACAACGCTGATTATTAATGCTGCTGTACTGTTCATTTATTTTTCCCACCTGTCATACACGTTATTTATTACATCCTCAAGCTTCATACCTCTTGACGCTTTGAATATTACTGCATCACCTTTGTTTGCAAGCTCGAAAAGTTTATTTGAAAGTTCTTCTTTATTATTAAAATAAAATGCGTTTTTCATTCCGTTTTCTTTAGCGCCGTCTACAATATATTTTGCATCATTGCCAAAAGCCAAAAGAAAATCAATTTTATTATCAGCCACGGCTTGACCGACTTCATAATGAGCTTTTTTTGAATAATCGCCAAGTTCCAGCATATCGCCCAAAACCGCTATTTTTTTATTTGCCTTTGTATTGGCAAGAGTTTTGATCGCCGCATTCATTGAATCCGGACTTGCATTGTAACAATCCTCAATAGAGGTTATGCCGCCGACGGTTACGCTTTTTTGCCTCATTCCGGCAGGAACGTAATTTGATAGAGCGTCAGCCGATTTTTGAGAGTCAATGCCGAGAGTTATACCGACAGCAAAAGCCGCAAGAGCGTTATATACATTATGAATACCGATAGTTGGGATTACGATATGTTGCGTGCATAAGTAAAACTTAGCTGTTACACCGTCAATTTCAGGAATTGTTTTTGTGATTGTATATTCAACGTCAAATGAGGTTGAGCCGTTTTCTTCTTTAATATTTTTTGCTTTATAATTTGCGCTTTCGCTTTCAATACCGAACGTGATTACGTCATATTTTTCCATAATCTCGTCTTTATCAAGAATTGTTTTAAGCATATCGTTATCAACATTAATGATAAACGGTGAGCCTGCTTCTAAGCCGTCAAGAATTTCAAGCTTTGATTTAAGTATGCCCTCACGTGAGCCAAGATTTTCAATATGCGACACACCGATATTTGTTATCATTGCAAGGGTAGGCTTAGTAGCAGTTACAAGTCGGTGAATTTCGCCAAAATGGTTCATTCCCATTTCAATAACCGCCGCCTCGGTGCTGTTATCAATTTGAAAAAGCATTTGGGGCAAGCCGATTTCGTTATTTAGGTTCCCCTGAGTTTTGATTGCGTTAAACTCTGAATTAACTACAAGATAGGTAAATTCCTTTGTAGTTGTTTTGCCGACCGAGCCTGTAAGTGCAACAACAGGGATATCAAATTTTGAACGATAATAGGCTGAAAGGTCAAGAAGTGCTTTTGAAGTATTCTCAACTTTTACAAACGCTCCGTTTACCTCAATATCCTCACTAATCATTACAGCTGCAGCACCAAGGCTCAATGCTTCGTTTGCAAATTGGTGCGCATCAAAGCGTTCACCCTTAATGCAAATAAAAAGGCAACCTTTTGTAATTTTTCTTGTATCAATACAAACAGCGTTTATTTGAACGTCAAAATCCGTTTTAGTATTTAACGCTTTTGCAATTTCTTTTAATGTTAAAACTTCCATAATTTATTTCATTTTACCGAGAACCTCGGCAATAACTTCTCTTTCGTCGAAATGAATTGTGCCTGTAGGCAAAATTTGATATGTTTCGTGACCTTTACCTGCAAGGAGAATAATATCGTCTTTTTTAGCATGAGTAATTGCATATTCAATAGCCTCGTGTCTGTTTTCAATAACAGTGTAAGGCGTTTTGATATTTTGCATACCTACAAGAATATCATCAATGATTGCACGTGGATTTTCACTTCTCGGATTATCTGACGTTACAATGCAGTAATCGGATAATTCTGCGGCAATCTTACCCATCTTAGGGCGCTTTGTTTTATCTCTGTCTCCGCCGCAACCGAAAAGGGTTACTACTCTGCCCTTTGCAATTTCCTTAAGCGAGGTAATAATATTTTCAAGTCCGTCAGGTGAATGAGCGTAGTCAATAATGATTGTGAAATCTCTGCCGCTTGGTACAACTTCAATTCTGCCCTTAACTCCTTTTGACTTTGCAACTGCCAAAAGAACATCCTCAAAATCAATACCGAGTGCAAGAGCGCATGTTACTGCGCAAAGAGAGTTATAAACCGAAAATCTGCCCGGAATTGGACAAATACATCTGCCTATAGAATCATTTGAAACAATTTCATATTCAACACCGCTTGGCTTAAACTTAACGTTTTTGGCGGTATATGTTGCATTATTTGTATCAACTGCATAAGTAACAACCTTATCAAAATTAAGACCGTCTATAATTTTCAAGCCGTGTTCGTCGTCTGCATTTGTTACTGCGATATCGGAATTTTCAAAAAGCTTACGCTTTGCATTGAAATAGTTTTCCCAAGTTTTGTGATAATCGAGGTGGTCCTGGGTAAGATTTGTGAATGCTCCGAGAGTGAATCGAAGTCCGTTTACTCTGCCCTGTGCGAGTGCTTGAGATGAAACCTCCATAACGCAGTATTCGCAATTTGCTTTTACCATAAGCGAAAACAGCTTTTGAAGCTCATACGGATCCGGAGTTGTATATTTAGCAGGATAAATCTCATCGCCCACCATATTTTGAACAGTTCCGATAAGTCCGACTTTTTTGCCGACATTTTCAAGAATTTGCTTAATCAAAAATGTGGTAGTTGTTTTTCCGTTTGTGCCTGTTAAGCCGATAAGTTTTAATTTTTCGGCAGGGTTACCGAAGAAATTAGCACAAATAGGAGAATAAACGGCTCTTGAATCTTCAACAATAATTTGACTGTCAAGACCGAGATCGTGGTCAACGACTACTGCAACCGCACCGCTTTCAAGCATTTTTTTCGCAACGCTGTGTCCGTCAAAGGCAGCTCCTTTAATGCAGATAAAAAGTGAGCCGTCTTTTACAAGACGTGAATCCTGCGTAACGTCCAAAACGTCAACGTTTTCAAAATCGTTTTTAACGTCAATTCCCTTTAATAAATCTTTAAGCTTCATATTAAAACCCCATATCTTTTAGTCTAATACAGACTGTGTATTTTTAAATGTGACGGTAACTACCGTTCCTTTTTCTACCTTTGCCTGCGTTTCTTCACTTTGCCTGTATGCCACAACAGTTCCGCTTGACATACTGTTACCTGCAATTTGAATATTAAGATTACTGCTTGAGGCAAGGTCCTTAGCCTCGTTAACGGTAAGCCCACTAAAATTAGGAACATTTACCGTTTGTTTTTCGGAATCATCGGTATAAAGATAAACCGTGCCGCCGTTAGGAATCGTATCTGCACCCGACGGGCACTGCCTTGTAACGGTTGAATCATCGCCGACAACAACGAAGTTAAGATTGTTTTCTTCAAGCGTTTTTTTAGCTTCGTCAAGACTTTTGCCGACTACGTTAGGAGTCTGCTTTGAAAGGTCTTTCATTTCAGAGTCATTATATTTAGGTTCAATACCGAGAACATTCATTGCCTCTTGAGTAACCTGTGCGGCAATAGGAGCGCAAAGAGCACCGCCGCCCAAATCCTGGTTTGGCTCATCAACGATTATAAGCATTGCAATCTCAGGATCGTCACTCGGAGCAATTGCGCCAAACGATACAATATATTTATCGCCCTCGCCATTTTTTGACTCGCCGAGCTTTGTTGAAGTACCTGTTTTACCGCCTACGCTGTAACCTGCAACGTAGCCGTTTTTACCTGTGCCGTTATCAACAACCGATTTCATCATTTTTCTGACTTTTTCGGATGTGTCCGCACTGATAACCTGCCTTATTTCCTTGGTTTGAGTCTTTTTAACCGTTTTGCCGTTTGCATCGGCAATACTTGACACAAGGTAAGGCTGTAAGAGTTTTCCGCCGTTTGCGATAGCGCAAAGACCTGTGCAAACCTGAATAGGAGTAAGCGAGTTTGTCTGACCGAAAGAAGCAGACGAAAGCTCAACTATTCCGTATTGGTCCTCTTTGTAATATTGTGGAGAAGCCTCACCCGGAAGGTCGATATTTGTCTTTTGCGTAAAGCCGAAGGCATCAAAATATTTAAAATAATTATGAACGCCTAATTTTTGACCGATTGTGATAAAAAACGGGTTACAGGAATTTTCAAGTCCCTGAGTAAGAGTTTGTGTTCCGTGGCCGGGGTGATAGTGGCATTTCATTTTGTATTTGTCAACTTGGATAGAGCCTGTGCAATTATACGTTGTATTCAAATTTACAACATTTTCCTCCAAAGCGGCAGAAGCGACAAATGTTTTAAAAACAGAACCGGGTACGTATGTGTCGGATACTGTAAAATTGCGCCACTGATTTTGAACAGCAGCACTTTCAGCCTCCTGCTTTGCTGTTTTATCGCTGAGCTTTTTAATCGCTTTTTTATCCTTGCTGTATGTAAGCTTATAAGGCTCGTTGCAATCGTAATCAGGAAGGGATGACATCGCAAGCACAGCGCCTGTGTTACAATTCATAACAACACCGTAAGCACCCTTAGCCTGATATTCGTTCATCGTTTCTCTCAAGCCTTTTTCAAGATAATACTGAATGGTTTGATTGATTGTGAGAACTATTGAATCGCCGTCTGTTGCGGCAATGCTTGTTTCATAGTCGTTTGCGATATTGTTAGACTTAGCATCCTTTGCGGTAATTATTCTTCCGTTTGTGCCTGTTAGCTGTTCGTCATAATAAGCTTCGATACCCGAAAGACCTTGATCGTCTGCGCCTGTAAAACCGATAACGCTTGAAGCAAGTGTGCCGTAAGGATAATATCTTTTTGTTGTTTGTTCTGTACCGATACAGCCGCCCAATTCGTTTTTCGACACAAATTTTGAAAGTTTCTCTTTTATGTTATTTTCGACTTTCTTTTCAACAAGTTCATAATGATTTTGATGAGTTGTTCTGTCGTAAAACTCTTTTTTCTCATCTGCGTCATAACCAAAAAGATTTGCGAATTCATCAACAATCAAATCTCTTTGCTTGTCTTTAATATTGAGCGGGTCGATAAATACATTCCAAACCGAAGCCGACTGAGCAAGCACATTACCGTTTGAATCATAAATCGTTCCACGCATTGCCGTGATTTCCGTATCCTTAAGCTGCTGTGTTTCAGCTTTTTCGGAAAGTTCCTCGCCACGTACAATTGTAAGATAAAAAACTCTTGCCACAGTTGTTGTCATAAGAAAGATGATTACGACTGCCATAATAAGAATTCTTTTAAGCATTCTTTTTGAAGTATTCACTTTTAATCATCCCCTCGCAATTGTTCTCTTATTTAATAATAACATAGAGAGTTAAGTATATTCTTAACTCTCATTAATCTTACGCTTAAATAATATATATTATTACTTAGCAACAGACGTTTTTTCAGCCTTGGATTTTGCCTGTTTTTGCTTTAAAACTGCCTGTGCGGCAGCAAGACGTTTTTGCTTATACTGCGAAACGTCAATATATTTTATCTGATTTGATTTCATTTTGGTCATACCGAGCTTCTCGACTGCATATTGGTCAATCATACTCATTGACACAAGGCTGTCAAGTTCACTGTTAAGACGTGTATTTTCACTTTGAGCGGTAGAATAATTTTTTTCAAGCCTTGAAATCTCAAAGGTAAGTTCATTTGTTTTTGCATTGGTATAAAGAACGGCAAAAAGCATAGAAAGGCACAATGCCGCCACTGTTGCAATGCTTAAAGCCTTCTTAAAACTGAGTTTTTGCTCGTGAACAAGTTGAGCCTTGCTCTTTCGCTGCCCTCTTTGCCTTACCTTAAATTCTTTTTCGGGTTTCGGAATATAAGCCGGAGCCGCAGAACTACGCTGGTAGTTAAACGCCTGAACGGCATAAGCCGCATCAGAGCCGTATGAATAACGCCTAAAATCGCCTGTATTAGTCATTTTTTACTCCTCCTAACTTTTTCAATTCCTATATTTTATCAACTAAAATTTTTCAAAAATTCTAAGCCGTGACGACCTTGCACGAGGATTTTCCTCAAGTTCCTCTTTAGAAGGTGAAATCGATTTAAAGGTCTTTCCTTTTGGCTTTTTTCCGCACACACAAACAGGAAATTCCTTAGGGCAGGTGCAGCCTTGGCACCACTTTGCAAATTGCTCTTTAACAATTCTGTCCTCAAGAGAATGAAACGTTATAATTGCAATTCTGCCGCCCGGTGCAAGAATATCAAATGCGTCCTCAAGTGTTGATTTAAGCACATCAAGTTCTGCATTAACTTCTATCCTGATAGCCTGAAACGTACGTCTTGCGGGGTGAGCATCACGCATTGCCTTTTGCGGCATTGAGGATTTGATTATATCGACAAGTTCAAAAGTGGTTTCAATAGGTTTTTTTGCCCTTGCCTTAACTATATTTGCGGCAATTCGACGTGAAAATTTTTCCTCGCCGTATCTGTAAATAATATCCGCAAGCTGCCTTTCGTCATAATTATTTACAACATCATAAGCGCTGAGCCCGCTTTTGCTCATTCTCATATCAAGCGGTGCGTCCTTATGAAATGAAAATCCCCTCTCGGCAGTATCAAGCTGAAACGAACTCACGCCGAGGTCTAAAAGCAAACCGTCAATTTTCTCTATATTAAGATTTGAAATAATATTTTTTATATTTGAATAATTATCGTGAACAATAGTTACGTTTTCCTTATCACCCAAGCGTTCGTTAAGAACTGCGATTGCGTCGGGGTCTTGGTCGATAGAAATTACTCTTTTAGCCCTTTTTGCAATCTCACCGCTGTGGCCTCCGCCGCCTGCCGTGCCGTCAACTATTATTTTATTTTCGTTTAAATCAAGTGCCTTTATCGCTTCGTCAAAAAGCACGCTTTTGTGAACAAACTCCATTACTGCTCATTCCCCTTGACCTTATCCATCAAGTCATAAATACCCTGCGTATGGTCGTAAGAATTATAAATTCTTTCATACTCATCCGTATTCCAAATTTCGATTACCTCGCCTTTACCCTTGAATACAACAGTTGATTCATTAGTAAGAGCGGCAGCCTCCTTAAGCCTTTGATTGACTGTAAATCTGCCCTGAGCGTCAAGCACGCCCTCCTCGGCATTATCAAGAAAGCTTGTTGTAGCGTCATATTTTTGATTTTCCGTTCCCTGCTGCATTGCGTCATACGTAGCCTCAAAATGCTCAACAGGATAAAGAGTAAGGCATTTGCACCCCCTAACGGTTACTGCAACCATATAAAATTCCTTGCCAAGACGCTCTCTCCACTTAGTAGGAACAGAAAGACGTCCTTTAGAATCAAGCTTATAACCGTCTAAAGTACCGACAAACAAACGCATAATTTCTGCTCCTTTCGTGAATTTTGATTGAAATTAAATGGGATTAACTTGAAATCAATGGGATTTTGATGGAATTAACACCATTGATTACATTATATAAGGGTGTAAAGGTATTGTCAAGTACAAATTGCTTCGATACTAAATTTTAATATTTGTAACACTTTTGTAACTTTTAGGGCATAAAAAAGAGGCAAACAATGTTCGCCTCAGTATTCTTATTCATTTATACTATCTAAATCCAACAACATAGGGGCGATTATCAATCGCCCCTACGTTACGTAATTTTATTTTGTCTTTATACTCTTCACCTTAGACCAAGAGGAATAAACCTTTTTGCCCTTGACGGTTTTATATGTACGAACACGCACGTAATACTTTTTCTTAGCCTTGAGCTTTTTAACCTTATTCTTAGTTGTTTTTTGCTTCTTTCTTTGCATACAAAAAAGAAGCCAAGTTTCCTTAACTTCTTTTCACTTTTCTTCAAATACTATATTAACTAATTATCAATATTATGTCAAGCTATAATTTTAATTATATTTAAAATTACCTGTCCATTTGCCACAATAACTACAAGACCAACATTCATAACCACAAGGAGATTTTTCTCCATATTCTTTAAATGTAATTATTCCATTTTGATATTGCTTATAGTAATCATTATCTACTTGCACCCAGTAATTGTCAACTTCATCCCTGCTATTAAACCACTTTCCCATATTGCCGCAACTCATACTATGATTGT